>OBAR01000165.1_pt1 | contig 95307 bp, 92 predicted proteins | sample 1517911 | NCBI WGS metagenome assembly OBAR01 (sample SAMN04571709, study PRJEB22368) | human gut metagenome | biome: human gut; material: stool | host: Homo sapiens | place: Luxembourg | collected 2012-10-26
AGGGGGCTGAAGAGGGCGCAAGTCTGGACTTCAGCCCCCTCTGGACTCCCCCCGCCGCTCATGTTTATTGGGGAAAGAGCGGCTGTTGCTATCCGGCTTGTGCGCTTTTCCCCGATTGTCCCCATCCGAGGGTTTGGAGGACGATTCGCGCCCGCCGCGCTTGATTCCGCATTCCGAATTGCTCATTCCACATTGTTAATTGCTGCCTCCGCTTCCAGCGCATCAAGCGTTTCCGCAATCGCCTGCGCAAGGTACGGAATGCCGCAGAGGACTTCCTCCAGCGTGTTCTCGTTCGTGCCGCACTCAATCAGGATGCAGCGCGGCGCGATATGCTGGTTGAAGCGTCCCGTGCGCACCTTCACGTCGCGCGAAAGACCCTCGCACTGGGCTTCGAGCTTGTCCGTCAGCAGCTCCGCAATGTGCAGGTTCGCGGCAAAATCCGGCATTTCATGATAGCCGCCGGTCGTTCCCTTGCCAACAAGCACCATGAAGCGTGCCGCGTCCTCGCCGCCGATGTTGACGGTGCGGCGGATGGTGGAGGTGGACGAAATCGCATCGCGGTGCAGGTCGATATAGAGGTCATAGGCTTCGCCAGATGCCGTTCGCTGCTCCAGCATTGTCAGGGAACGCGCGTAAGCATCCGCCAATTTGGGCGGCTCAAACGCCGTCGTGTCATGCACGACCGTATAGCCCAGCGCCGTCAGCGCACGGGTCAGCGCCTCGCCCACCGCAATGACGTTGTAGCGTTCGTCCTTCGTGCGCCACTTTTCCGTCTCCTGGTATCGTTCGTCGGTCTGCCGGTACGCCTCCCAAGTATGCGTGTGGTAGATGAGAATCGCGCCGTGGTGCTGCTGCGCTGCCGGGCGGATGACCGTCATCTCAAACGCGGGCGACAGTGTGATAGTCGGCGCGGGATTTTCCGTAGGCGCGGCGGTTTCGGGGACATCCGGCATCCCGTCGGTAAAGTCAAACGACGCTTCGCCCGCGGCACGCCCGAACAGCAGCGCCGCGCACACAAGTCCCGCCATCATCCGCCGAAGCGCCTTCATGTCCTCCACCGCCTTTCATCCATCGGTGGATTGTATGCGGCACAAATGCCAATTATGCGCGTCAGTGCAGGCAGTGCGACAGCTCTTCCATCTCCAGATTCGTTTGCAGCGCGCTGTTGATTGCCAGCGCGAGCAAGTCCGCCAGCCCCGCCACCAGCTCGTCGATGTTGCGCGGCGTAACCACGAAGTCGCGCGGATAGCCGCTGGTTAGCTGCTCCGCAAGTGCCTGTGCGTCGTCTGATTCGCGCTGCATCATATCCGCCAGCGCATCGCGGACGATGGTCGAAGCGTACACGACGAGCGGAATACCCACCGCAATCACCGGCATGTGCATCGTCTCGGCAGTGATGCCCTTGCGGTGGTTGCCCACGCCGCTGCCGGGGCGAATGCCGGTGTCGGTCAGCTGAATCGTCGTGCCGATGTGCGCCGTTTCCATCGCTGCGAGCGCGTCCACCACAATCACGGCGGATGGCTTCACGCGCTCCGCCAGCCCCAGCGCCAGCTCCGCCGTCTCCACGCCTGTGATGCCCAGCACCCCCGGTGCAACGGCGCACACGCTCCGCAGGCATTCCTCCTGCATGTGCCGCGTGACGAGGATGCCGCTGACCACCCGGTCGCCCAGCGCGTCCGCCGTCATCCGTCGATTGCCCAGCCCCAGCACCAGCACGTCGCCCTGCGGCGGCAGCATCATCCGCAGCATCTGCGCCACCTCGCGGGCGATGTCCATCCGCTCCTCCGGCAGCATGTGCGGCAATTTCGGGTGTGTCAGCGTCCAGTACAGCCCCTGCGCCTTGCCGAGCCGCTCCGCCGCCTTCTCCGACGACACGCGCACCCACGTCACCTCCGCGCCCGCCTGCTGCTGCGTGTGCACCGAAACGCCCTCGCCCATGCCGCCGGGGCGGACAGTGCGCTCCATCGCCAAGTCTGTTCTGTAATCCATACGCATTCCTCCTTTTTGAGGAAGGATGCGCCGGATTTTCATTTTGTATACACGAAAAAAAGCGGCGCCCGCTGCATCACGAACGCCGCCGAACAAGGAACAATTCTCTTCTGAAACCACTGCTTGTCAGATGCAATTTACCCGATGATTTCGCCCTTCGCGTTGAACACCGGCAGCTTTTCGAGGTAGATAAGGTCCGTGCGCTCCTGCGCGTCGCCCTCCGCCAGAATCGCCATGCGGCCCACGATTTCGCCGCCCGCCTGATTGACCAGCGCTTCCAGCGCGTGGAGGGATTCGCCCGTGGAAATCACGTCGTCCACAATCAGCACACGCTTGCCCTTCATCAGCGCCGCATCCGCGCCGTCGAGGTAGAGCTTCTGCACCGCCGCGGTCGTAATGGACTTCACTTCCACGCCGACGACATTCTGCATGTACAGCTTTGCGCCCTTGCGCGCCAGCAGCCACTTCTTGTCGCCATGCTGACGAGCCATTTCATATGCCAGCGGAATGCCCTTCGACTCCGCCGTGATAAGGTAGTCATATTCCGGCGCTTTCTTGAGCAGCTCCGTCGCGCACGCCATCGTCAGCTCACAGTCGCCGAAGATGACAAACGCGCCAATATACAGGTTGTCGTTCACGCGGCAAATCGGCAGCGCGCGCTTCAGCCCCGCGATGGTCATTTCATGCGTCAACATAATTCCGTATCCCCTTCGTTATTTCCAAATTGTAGCGGCGCATTCTCGTGCGCTTTTTACAATCTATTGTACCGCGAAATTCCGCTTCTGTCAATTGATTTCCCAACATTTTTGGACAAACTGGCGCGTTTGTACGGATTGATCAGAGCAGGATGCAGATCATGCCGCCGTCGCCATCGTTGATGATGCGTGTCAGCGTCTCCTGCACCTTCTCCTGCGCATCGGCAGGCATCCGCATCAGCTTGCCGTTCAGCCCCTCGCGCACCATGTCGCTCAGCGGCTTGCCGAAGAAAGACATCGCCCACATCTTCTGCGGGTCGCTCTCCAGCTCGCTGCTCATCTGCCGCGCCAGCTCCTCGGACTGCTCCTCCGTGCCGACGGTCGGGGTGACTTCCGTCTCGATATCCACGCGAATCAGATGCAGCGACGGGGCGTGCGCTTTCAGGCGGATGCCGAACTGCCCGCCCTGCCGCACGATTTCCGGCGCTTCCATTGTCATCTCCGCCATCGTCGGCGATACCAGCCCGTAGCCCGTCTCGCGCACGGATTTCAGCGCCCCGGCGATTTGATCGTACTCCGTTTTCGCCGCAACCAGCTCCTTCATCAGGCGCAGCAGGTGCTTATCGCCGTGGATTTCTGTGCCGCATTCCTCGCCCAGAATGCGGTTGAACATCCCGTCCTTCATCGTCAGCGACAGGTCGATTCGCCCCTCGCCGGGTCGAAGCTGTTCCAGCTGCACGCCGTCCAACTCGCTGCACGACGCGAACACAGGCGTCAGCAGGTTCGTCTCGCGCATCCGGTGCGTCTCCTGCCCCGCCTTCTTCAGCCCTGTCAGCACTTCCTGCACGAGATAATGCCCCTCATCCAGCGCTTCCAGCCACTTCGGGACGCTCAAGCGCACCTGTCGCACGGGGAATTCCAGCAGCACGGATTCCAGCACCTTCTGCACGTCCGCGCTCTGCATGTCCTTCACGCTCATCAGCATGACCGGCACGCCATACGCCTCCTGCAAATCAGTACGCAGCGTCTGCGCATCGGGGCTGTTCGGCACAGCGGAATTGAGGATGATGACGAACGGCTTGCCCAGCGCTTTCAGCTCGTTGACGACGCGGTTCTCCGCCTCGATGTAGGCGCTGCGCGGCAACTCGGCGATTGTGCCGTCCGTCGTCACGACGACGCCGATGGTCGCGTGGTCAGTCATCACCTTGCGCGTACCGACTTCCGCCGCCTGTTCGAAGGGAATATCATGGTCATACCACGGCGTATGCACCATGCGGCTGCCGGTTTTGTCCACCGAACCGAGTGCGCCGCGCACCATGTAGCCCACGCTATCCACCAGTCGGACGCGCACAGGGGCGTTGTCGCTCAGGCTGACCGTGACCGCCTCGCTGGGCACAAACTGCGGCTGCGTCGTCATGATGGTTCTGCCCGACCCGCTCTGCGGCAACTCATCCGCAATGCGCTCTTTGCGCGCGCCTTCGGGGATTTTGGGCATCACCAGCAATTCCATCAGGCGGGTGATAAAGGTGCTTTTGCCCGTCCGCACCGGCCCTACAACGCCCAGATACACGTCGCCGTCGGTGCGCTCGGCAATATCGCGATACAAATCAAACGTCGCGCTTTCCATTTCTGTCCCTCCTCTGCTTCGCTTGCTCCACCATATGAGAGAGGGGTGAAGTTTAGACTTGCCAGCGTGGGAAAATGCAAAATCCGCACACACAAAAAGGGAAAGCAGATTGCTCCGCTTTCCCTTCTGTGTTCTGTTTCCGAGTTCAGGGCTGTGGGTTGTGACGTCCCGCATCCCCGTACCGTACTCAGACGCGCTTGACTTCCTTGATCTTCGCAGCACGACCCTGCAGAGAACGCAGGTAGTACAGCTTGGCGCGACGCACCTTGCCGTGACGGATGATGGTGATGCTGCCCAGACGGGGAGAATGCACGGGGAACGTGCGCTCCACACCGATGCCGTAGGACACGCGGCGCACCGTGAAGGTTTCACGAATGCCGCCATTGCGCTTCGCAATCACAACGCCCTCAAAAGCCTGAAGACGCTCCGTCTTGCCTTCCACAACCTTCACCATCACCTTGACGGTATCGCCAACGGCAATCGCGGGGATGTCGGTACGCAGCTGCTTCGCTTCGATAGAACGGATAATTTCGCTCATGTTGGTTCCTCCTTCCTTCATAGACGTTCGTATCCGGCTCCGCATGAGGTCAGAGTTTTCCGGAAAGAGGACCGCCCGTATGTCACGCCGATTATTATACCACACTGCATAGGCATTTGGCAAGAGGTTTTTTGCATTTTCTCCGGCATTTTTCGGGGAAAATTTGCGGATTTGCCCCGCTTATACTATTTTCAGATAGGAATGCGCAAGCAGCTGGCGCAGGCGAATCTGGAAATCGTATTACACCCGCCCGTTGACCTCTTCCGGCGTTTTGAAGGACGGAAGCAGCTTGTGCATACACGCCTTGATATCACCGTGATTGTCGAGGCATTCGTGCAGCGTGCGCAGCATGTTTTCCACGTCCGCCCACTCCACCTGCTCCGGCTTGGCGATGAAAATCTTTTCCTTGCTCGTCGCGGTGTCGGTTTCCTCGTCACGCAGAAGCTCCTCGTAGAGCTTTTCGCCCGGACGCAAACCGGTGTAGACGATTTCCACCGGGGGCTTCAAAGGATCGGAATACAGCTGAATCATCCGCTCCGCCAGTTCGCGGATTTTGACGGGCTTGCCCATGTCCAGCACAAACAGCTCGCCGCCGCGGGCAATCGACGCGGCTTGCAGCACAAGGCTCGCCGCCTCCGGGATGGTCATGAAGTAGCGGATGATGTCCGGGTGCGTCAGTGTGACCGGGCCGCCCGCGCGAATCTGCCGCTCGAATAGCGGGACGACGCTGCCGTTCGACCCCAGCACATTGCCGAAGCGGACAGCGGTGAACTGCGTCGTGCTGCTCTGCTTCTGCATGGCTTCGATGATGATTTCCGCCATGCGCTTCGAGGCGCCCATGACGTTGGTGGGATTGACCGCCTTGTCGGTGGAGATCATCACGAACCGCTTTGCGCCGTGTTCCTTGGCGCACTTGGCGACGTTATATGTGCCGAAAACGTTGTTGCGCACCGCCTGTTCGGGGCTATCCTCCATCAGCGGGACGTGCTTATGCGCCGCCGCGTGGATGACGATTTCCGGTTTGAACTCATCAAACACCTGATTCAGCGTCGCTTCATCGCGAATCGAACCGACGCGCAGGACGACCGTGTTCTTGACAATCTCGCCGTACTTGTTTTTCAGCTCGGCGAACAGGTCATACATGTAGTTTTCGCTGATGTCGTACAGCACCAGCTTTTCGGGGATGAACGCCATCATCTGCCGGCACATCTCCGACCCGATTGACCCGCCGCCGCCCGTGACCAGCACGCGCCGCCCGGCAATCACCTGCTCCACTTCGGACATATCGAGGTGCTTCTCGTCGCGCCCCAGCAAGTCCGCGATGTTGATGTCGCGCATCTGCCCCTGCCCGCCGTTCATCTCCTGCATCACGGTATAGCGGCGGACGTGGCAGCCGGTGTCCACACAGGTGTGCATCAGCTCCGTCAGGTCGGATTTCGGCGTGGCAATGGCGATGATGATGTCGTCAATCGCGTACTGCTTGACGTACTCAGCGATTTTCCCCGTATCCATCACCACGCGGACACGCCCGATGCGGGTGTTGCGCCGGCTCTCGTCGTCATCCACCACAATCACCGGCACGCAGTCGCCATAGCGCCCTGCCTGCATATCGCGGATGACCTGCGCGCCGCCCCAGCCGCCGCCGACAACCATCACGCGCCGTGCCTTGGCGCTGCCGCCGGTGAAGAAGTGCGTCCATCCGCCGCCCTGCGCGACTTTGATGACGAACCGGCTTGCCGCAAGCATCACCATCAGCAGCAGCCACTGCACAAGGTAGACCGGGCGCGGCATGAGGAAGATGTTCGGTTCGCGGCGAATCGAATAGCACAGGAACGACACGAGATACGTTATCCCCGTGCCGCCAAGCGTACCGCAGGCGATTTGCAGCAGCAGATCCACGCCCGCGTATTTGAGGATGCCGCGGTAGAAGCCCATCATATGCAAAAGCGCGACGGTGGAGACAATCAGCAGCGGCAGGCTGCGCCAGACGTGGAGGATATGCGCTGCCGGGGCGTGCATGTCATAATACACCTGCAAGCCCATCAGCAGCGAAGCCGAAATCAGCAGCGCGTCCAGGAGCATGAGCAGCCCAATGCGCATGGTCTGATTGGCGAAAACGGATTTTTTCTTCAAAGCGGAAGCAGCTCCTTTGCCATTTTCCCGAACGCAGCGAAAATAGACGTGTTTCGCGCGTCCTCTTCATTATAGGACACTTGCGCGGCAAATGCAAGCGGCTGAGGGGCTTTTTGCGGCGTTTCTACTACTATTATGGCGTTTGCAGGCTGCTGGTCAGCCCCAAGCGAATCATGCGGTCGCTGAGGACTGCCATGTCGTCGGCTTTCTCCACGCAGTCGCGCTCCAGCCACGTCCGCAGCAGACCCACAAAGCCCAGCGCGCCGAACGCATAGCTGTAATCGAACGTCACTTCGTCCTTCTTCATCATCAGCCATTCGCGGCGGAAGGCCTCCTGCACCACGTCGGACAGCTTTTTCAGGAACTTCATATCGCCATTCTGCCCCAGCAGCACTTGGCACAGTTCCTTGTTCTCCTCCACCAAATGGAACAGCTCCTTCAGCACGGGCAGTGTATGCGTAAGCACGGTTTCGCCCTTATGCGCGGCAATCAGCTGGTTCACCTGATTGAACAGCTCCTGCTCGATGCTGTCCAGCATGTCGAATATATCGCGGTAGTACAGGTAGAACGTGCCGCGGTTGACATCCACCAAATCCGCCAGCTCGCGCACGGTAATGTCCTGCACCTGCTTTTCCTTCATCAGCTGAATCAGCCCGTGCGTAAGCAGCTTCTTCGTCCGGCGCACCCGGCGGTCTTCCTTCTTCTCCGGCTTAACCTGCATCGTATCCTTTTCTGTCATCGTGGCGACCCCCTCGTTTTTCAACTCTTTTGCCAATTTTGTTGATTGTTTCCGCAATTGGCGTTTGTCCTGTTGCTTAATCAGCGTCCGAAACCGAATCTGATGATTGATTTTCGGTACACATGCTATTATACTATCCATCGTTGAGAAAGTCAACACATTGTTCACTAAAAGTTATGGATTTCAGAAAAGGAGGAACTGTTGTGAACCGATTCGCAAGGTGGATTGTCAAGCACCGTGTTGCCGTCGTCATCATCTGTCTGCTGATGCTGATCCCGTCGGTGCTGGGCATGAACGCCACAAAGGTCAAGTATGACCTGCTGTATTATCTGCCGGAAGACCTTGACACGGTCAAGGGGCAGAACATCCTGATGGAAGAGTTCGGCAAGGGCGCGTTCTCCCTGTGCATCACGGAAGGGATGAGCGAAACCGACCAGCAGGCGCTGGAGGACGCCATCCGCGACGTGCCGCATGTGGATACGGTCATCGGCTATGCGTCCATCACCAAGGGCACGATTCCTTCCGAGATTCTGCCGGACGAATACCGGGACATCTTCGAGAAGGGCGACGCGCGGCTGATGGCGGTGTTCTTCGATGACACGTCGTCGGCGGAAGGGACGATGGAAGCCATTGCGCAGATCCGCAAAATTGCGGGGCAGCAGTGCTTCGTGTCCGGTCTGTCCGCGGTTGTGACCGATACCAAGCAGCTGGTGGAGGATCAGGAAGCCATCTACGTCGCCATCGCCGTTGCGCTGTGCTGCGTCGTGCTGATGCTGACAATGGACTCCATCCTCCTGCCGTTTATCTTCCTGCTGTGCATCGGCGTGAGCATCCTGTGGAACATGGGCACGAACTACTTCCTCGGTGAGATTTCCTACATCACCAAAGCAGTCGCCGCCGTGCTGCAATTGGGCGTGACGCTGGACTACTCCATCTTCCTGTGGCACAGCTACAAGGAAGAGCAGCAGACCTGTTCGGACAAGGACGAAGCGATGGCAAGCGCCATCTGCAAGACCATTTCCTCCATCATCGGCAGCAGCCTGACGACGGTCGCGGGGTTCGTCGCCATCTGCTTCATGAGCTTCACGCTCGGCCGTGACCTCGGCATCGTGATGAGCAAGGGCGTTATCCTCGGCGTACTGGGCACGGTCATCCTGCTGCCCTGCGTCATCCGCCTCCTTGACCGCGCGCTGGAAAAGACCTCGCACAAGCCGCTGCTGCCCAGCGTTGCGGGCATCAGCAAGTTCGTCACAAAGCACTACAAGGTGCTGTTCGTCGTCCTGATTGTGCTGTGCATCCCGGCATTCTACGGCTACAATAACGTCGGCAAGTATTACGACATGTCCGCCTGCCTGCCGCAGGAGCTGGAAAGCGTGAAGGCGAACACGAAACTGTCCGAAACCTTTGACGTGTCCACGAACCACCTTGTGCTGGTCGATGCGGACGTGCCGCAGAAGGACGTCGTCGCCATGACGGACGAAATGGCGGAAGTCGATGGCGTGAAGCAGGTGCTGTCGATTGACTCGCTGCTGGGTGCGGGTATCCCCGAAAGCATCGTGCCGGACGAAATCCTCAGCGAGCTCAAGAGCGACGAATACCAGCTGATGCTGATTTCCTCGGAATACATTATTTCCTCCGACGCGGTGAATCGGCAGATTGATGAGCTGAACGAAATCCTCAAAAAGTACGACGAGGGCGGGATGCTCATCGGCGAAGCGCCCTGCACGAAAGACCTCATTTCCTGCACCGACCACGACTTCGAGGTCGTCAGCCTGATTTCCATTATCGCCATTTTCCTGATTATCGCGCTGGTGCTGCGCTCGATTTCCCTGCCGGTGATTCTGGTCGCCGTCATTGAAACCGCGATTGCCGCAAACCTTTGCATCCCCTACTACACAAACGTGACGCTGCCGTTCGTCGCGCCGATTCTGATTTCGACCATTCAGCTGGGTTCGACGGTGGACTACGCCATCCTGATGACGACGCGCTACTTGCAGAACCGCCGTGCGGGATCTGACAAGCGCGAGGCCGTCAGCAAGGCAGTCGCGTCCTCCGCGCAGTCGATTCTCGTCAGCGGCATCGGCTTCTTCGCCGCGACGTTCGGCGTGGGGCTGTACTCCAATGTCGATATTATTTCCTCCATGTGCTCCCTGATGGCGCGCGGCGCGCTGTGCTCGGTGGTGGTCGTGCTGTTCCTGCTGCCGGCGGTGCTGCTGGTGCTGGACAAGGTGATTATCCACACGACGCTGAAAATGAACGTGAAGAACTGACTTTGTTGGTAGAAAGGATGGAAAAATCCGATGAAAAAGCGTGCTTTTGCTCTTATCACTGCGCTTTGCATGACGCTGACCTGCTTTGCCAGCGCGGAAACCGTGAAACACGAGCGTGTTTATGCCGTGACGAATGCCGATGGCGACGCGCTGACCGTCATTGACAACGTTCGCCTTGAAAATGGCGACGCTTTGGCGGAAATCGACGACCGGACGCTGCTGACCGCGCTGGAAAACGTCGGCGGCACGGAAAAATTCACCCAGAGCGACGAAACCGTGACGTGGAAAGCCGACGGAAACAGCATCATCTATCAGGGTACGTCGGACAAGGCGCTGAACGTGACCCCCGTCGTCCACATGACGCTGGACGGCAAGGAAGTCACCGCCGCGGACGTGAAAAACGCATCCGGCGAGCTGGTGATGACCGTCTCCTACCGCGCCGAATCCCCCTTCCTCGCCGTGACGGTGATGCCGCTATCTGACGACGTGACCAACGTGACCGTGGACAACGGCGCGGTGCTGACCGACGGCGCGCACAGCTTCCTGATGGGCTTCGGCATCCCCGGCGCGGATGCGGATTTGGAACTGCCCGATTCCTTTACCATGACGGCGCATGTGGATCATGCCGACCTGAACTGGATGATGACGATTGCGACGGCGCAGCCCGTGAAGGTGCTGACCGACGTGCTCTCCGACCACGTGGCGGACGCGCACACCCTCGTCAGCGACCTGACGGCGGGGCTGAACGCGCTGGCGGACGGCTCGGACATTCCCGAAAGCAACGAAGACATTCACGAACTGCTGACCGCGCTGAACACGCTCTTTGACGGCGCGGCGCAGCTCAAAGACGGCTCCATCACCCTGCTGGACGGCGTGAAGACGCTCAAAGACGGCTTGGATACGCTAAGCAGCAACAGCAGCGCTCTCAACGACGGCGCGGCGCAGCTGTTTGCCGCTGTGCTGGATACCGCGAACACGCAGCTGTCCGCCGCGGGGCTGGATGCGCTGAGCATCGAAGTGCCGGCGCTGACCGCCAGCAACTACGCAGCCGTGCTGGACGACCTGATTGCCCAGCTTGACCCCGCCGTCATTGACAAGACCATCGAGGATTTGGCGAAGGCACAGGTTCGCGAGGCCGTCATGGCGCAGGAGGACAAGGTTCGCGAGGCCGTGACCGAAGTGGTGCGCGGTCAGGTGCGGGACGCGGTTCAAGCGCAGGAAGAAACCATCCGCGCCGCTGTGACCGACGTAGTGAAGAAACAGGTGCGTCAGGCAGTTGCGGCACAGGAAGACACCATTCGCGCGGCAGTGACGCAGGCGGTTCAGGCACAGGTGCAGGACGCGGTTCAAGCGCAGGAGGATACCATCCGCGCCGGCGTGACGCAGGCGGTTCAAGCGCAAGTGCTGGAGGGCGTGCTGGCGCAGGCGGGTCTCAATATGACGGCGCAGCAGTATCAGGACACGGTTGCCGCGGGTCAGGTGCCGGACGCGCAGCAGAAGCAGATCAGCGCGGCGGTTGACCAGATGATGGCGTCCGATGACATCAAGGCGAAAATCGAAGCGTCTGTGACCGAGCAGGAAAATCAGCTGGTCGCGCAGAACATGGCGTCCGACGACATCAAGGCGAAGATTGAATCCGCCGTCACCGAGCAGGAAAATCAGCTGATTGCCCAGAACATGGCATCAGGCGACATCAAGGCGAAGATTGAATCCGCCGTCGCCGAACAGGAAGACAAGCTGGTGGAAGAGAATTTCGCATCCGCCGATGTGCAGGCGAAGCTGGAAGCCGCTGTGACCGAGCAGATTGACAAGCTGGTGGAAGAGAACTACGCCAGTGCGGACGTGCAGAACACCGTCCGCGAAAAGAAGGCGAGCATTGCCGCGGCGGTGGATTCGCTCAAGCGCCTGAAGGAGCAGCTTGCGTCGGTGGAGACGTTCGTGAACGGCCTGAAGGCGTACACCGACGGCGTGGCGCAGGCGGGCAACGGCGCGTCCCAGCTCTACGATGGCGCAAATACGCTGTCGGGCGGCATGACGGAACTCTCCGACGGTTTGGCGGAACTCAAGGCGAAGCTGACCGAAGAAGGGCTTGACCTGCTGAGCGGCGACGTGCAGAAGGCGCTTGACCTCTTCGACAACCTCGAAAGCCAGATGGCGAATGTGCCGAGCTTCGACCTCGTGGCGGACGGCATGGCGCATGACATGCTGCTGATTATCCGCACGGACTTGCAGAAATAAGCGCAAAGAAAAGGAACCCGTTTCCCCTGCTGAAAAGCGAGGATTCGGGTTCCTTTTTTGTGTGCGGATTAGCTTTCCGTGGATTCTTCCTCGGCTTCCGTGTTCTCGCGAATTGCGTGGGTGTCCTCCACCAGCTGACCGAACGCATAGAGGACGAGCGAGCCAATCCACGAGACCAGCACACCGACGATGATGGTCACAATGCTCACTAACACGCCGGCTGCGCTGCTTGCTGTCACATACGAGCCGGTCAGCTGGTGCGTCATGGACAAGCTGCCAATGAGATCAATCCCCTTGATGGTCCAGAAGACGATGCCAATCCACCAGAACGCTTTCGCCAGCTTCTGAATCTTGTGACCGATGTCGTTAAACATACAGTTTTCCCCCCCCTTCCGCGCTTTTTCGTTGCTGTTTCGTAATATCAGTATATGTATCTGCCTGTTTTTTGTCAAGTAAAAAAAACAGCGTCCGCAGGTTGCAGGCTGCGGACGCCGTGAAGAGAGATGTCTTATGTATTGCTTATGCTTTTGTACAGTAATCCTTGTACCACAGGAACGCGGGCTGGTAGGTGATGGCAGATTCCTCGCAGTCCATGCAGAAGCGGCGAATCGCCTTCTTCTGCGCCGCCGTGAGGGGCAGCGTCTGCGCCGTCCGCGCGCCTTGAATCACCCACCGTGCCTCCGCCGCATCCGACGCTTCCAGCAGCATCTTCATGCCGACTTTCCCCAGCGGAATCGCCATTGTTTCCAGAAAGCCGCCGTCCGTGTCGCCGCGCATGGTGTACTGCTGCACGTTGTCGGGCAGAATCGCGTACGTCGTATCCCCCGTGCGCAGCTCCATCCGGCGCACCTGAAACAGCATTCCCTCGCTGTACACGGACAGCATCACCCGCGGAAGCGCCTCAATTTCGCCGCCGCGCGGACGAATGCGCACGTCCAGCGACAGCACCACGCTGCCGTCGTCGCTCGTCACCTCGCACTGTTCCGCTTCATAGCAGCGCTCATTGCGGCGGAAGTTTTCGGCATAGGTGTAGCCCGTGTGGTCGAAAGCGGACAGGTTCAGCGGCGGCGCTTCGTTCGGGAAGCGCTGGTAGAAGGATACGATGGTGGGCATGGTGAAAGCCTCCTGATAAATTATTTTTGTGTTTCTCCGCTCATCTCGCGAAGTAACAATTTTCGTTATTCATCTATCATAGATTTCAGCGCTGCTGAAAACGTGCTGGCTTCCTCGGACGACGTCAGAACAATCCGATCTTCCTCGTCATCGCTCGACAGAATCGTGATGTACATCGTGTACCCGCTGTCCAGCGCATTCTCCAGCGTATCCCATCCCGAACAGCAGATAATCATCAGCTCAAAGAACGTCACCGCGTTCACACCCACCCAGAGGACACTCTCGCCCCCCTCCGCGTTGTTGTCGCCGCTGACATAAATTGCTTGGCGCGGAATGTCGAACAATATCCCCATGTACCCGTTCTTTTCCTTGTGCGTCGTCGTGTAGCCGTCCCCCAGCACGTTTCCGTCCGCATCTTCATACGTGCTGATATAGCTTTTCACCACCGAAAAGCATGTTTCCGCCTGCGCCGTGACGCCCAGTAGCAGCATCACCACGCATAGCAGCGCCGTAAACTTCTTCATTTTCCCTTTCTCCTCTGTCCAATCTTTTAATTATTAATAATTTCAAGTATTGCTTCTGCTTTCTCTTCCGTGTCGACGAATATCGGATCTTCATCTATCGTAAGTACAACCATCAATGAATAACCACTATCAAGCGCATCTTCCAGTGTTCCCCATGCCGTAAGAATATTTCCCAACGCAAGTGCGAACGTGGTAGCGTCTAAATCAGACCACAGTGTCCCTTCTTGTTTTCCTGCGCTATTAGTTCCTGATATATAGATTGAGGAATCGTCAAAGTCAAAGTTAATCCATAGCCAGTTGTCGATTCCGTCCCCTGTTTCCATTGAAAAGCCAGTTCCCGCATTATCGTTCAAATACGATTTTGTAATTGTATAGCCAAATTCCGCCTGTGCTGTGACGCCCAACAACAGCATCACCGCGCATAACAGCAGCGCCGTCAACTTCTTCATCATGATTGTTTTCCCCTTTCCTTATCCGTCGATTTCTTCCTCCACGCCCAGACAGACGTCGTATCTGTTGAAGCGCAGGGCGATTTGGTAACGTTCGCTCACCCAGCGGCGGATGGTGTCCTCCCCGCACGGGGTGATGCTCGTCGGTGCGGCCTTCGCAATCTGTTGAACCTCCCAGTACGTCAGGCCGCGGTAAACAGGTACGCTTCTCATCCGCTGGCAGAGGCTTGTCTGCGTTCCGCTCAGCGCGGTCAGCAGCAGCGCAATGCCCACCAGCAGCCATCCCCAGTACGTCATGTTCCTCCTTCCTTGTCGCTTGGTTCTGTCTGCATTGTAGCGCCGCATCCCCCAAATGTCACGCTCACGATGTTTACATTCGCCCGATATCGCGCTCAAAACGTGTACATTTGCCTTATAGCGCGCTTTTTTCCGCCAAAACGCAAAAAAATCGCCCCCGAAGGGACGATTTTTGCGAACAAGTGTTCAGTTTTCTGATTCTGGCGGAAACTCGTGAATCAGGTCAATGCTGATAGAAAATTTCAGCTCGTGACCATTCGCATCCGTGCCGGAGATGATGAACACGCCGCGATCAACGTTCAGCTTGTCCGTACCGTAGTACAAATCCAGCGGCATTTCGCCCTTGACGAGCGTTTCACTCTCCATCCAGTTGCGCATGTAATTGTAATCAACAGCAGGCGACGAACCGTTTAGTTTGTCACCCTCATACCATTTCGCCTGCGCATAGGTCGGCGTGAACGGCACGTCGCTGACATTCGTGCTGTAAAAGTGAATCATCCAGCCGACAAACCCGTCGTCTTCTTTCATCATGTACGCATTTTCCGGCGGATACGACAGTTCGATTTGCGCCTGCGCCTTGGGCAGCATCGGCAGCACAATGCCGACAACCGCCGCCACGATGATGACGACCGCCGCGCAGATGACCGCGATTCGCTTGCGCTGATTGGGCTGCTTCGGCTGCTCCGGCGGATTAACAAACCGACCGTCGGTTTGTTCCTGCGTTTCCTGTACCGGCTTTTGCACCGTCGGTACGGCTTCAGGCGGCTGGACTGCCGCGTCTTCCACCGCTTCATCCGCCATGAAGTCCACATCCAGCACCTTCGACAGCTGCGCCGCCGTCGCCACGTCCGGCATGGCGCGCCCGTTCTCCCAGTGCGACACCGTCTGCCGCGACACGTTGACCAGCTGCGCCAGTGTGTCCTGCGTCATGCCCTTTGTCTTGCGTGCCTGCATGATTTTTTCGCCTACATTTTCCATATTTTGCCCCCCCCACAAAAACAAACAACATATCTATTATTATAACGATAATTGCCGCCTTTGTCAACAAAAAAAGACCCGATTTCCGCAGAAATCAAGCCTTGCAAACGATTTTTTTATCGCGGCAGACGGGCAGAAATACAGTTTTCATTCGCCCATCATCCTGTGCAGCAAATCCTGATACGCCTGCTCAACGCCGCCCAAATCACGGCGGAAGCGGTCGAGGTCCATCGGCTCATGCGTCCGGGCATCCCAGAAGCGCGCGGAATCAGGGCTGATTTCATCCGCAACGAGCAGTTGACCGTGGTAGCGCCCGAACTCCAGCTTAAAATCCACCAGCTCCACGCCGATTTCCGACGTGAAATCCGACAGAATTTGATTGATTTTCCGTGCCGTCTCGATGACGTAGTTCATTTCCTCGCGCGTCGCAAGATGCAGCGCCTCAACATGCGTGATGTTGATGAGCGGGTAGTCCATCTCGCTGCCCTTCAGTTCCAGCTCGATGACGGTCGTGTCCAGCTTCGTGCCAGTCGGCAGACCGATGCGCTTCGCCAGCGACCCTGCCACGCGGTTGCGCACCTTCACGGATACCGGCAAAATCTGACATCGCTTGACAAGGCTCTGCCGCGCGTCCAGCCGTCGCAGGTAGTGCGTCGGGATGCCGTTTTTTTCCAGCATTTTGAAGAACTGTTCGCTGATTGCGTTGTTGACTTCGCCCTTGCCCAGAATCCGCCCGCGCTTCAGCCCATGAAACGCCATTGCCTCATCCTTGAAGTACACGATTGCCTGATCCGGATCGTCGGTTGCGTAAACGCGTTTGCCTTTTCCTTCCGTCAGCAGCTTGCCCAGTTCCATCGCGCCAGCGCCCCTTTCATTGCGTACAGATTCCTCTACGGGTAGGGTTTATTGTACCATTTTTCGCCCCGCAGGACAAGGGAATTTCCGCAGCTTGCAAAAGTTTGTCGGTTTTTCACGAAAGTCAAGGATTTTTATCCGCACTGAAACACACCATCAGCAGCCCTTCGCGGAAGGTGACCTCCGCCATGTCCACCGTGAACTCGTTGCTGCACCCCAGCGGATAGCGGTATGTCAGCGTCGCGTGGGTGAGCGTCCACTTTGCGCCCGTCAGCGTCACATCCCGCACCTCCGGTGAATACGCCAGCAGCGACAGCTTTCGCCCCGGCATTTTCGGCAGATGATGCGTGCCCGGCGCAAGAATCGTCGCGCGATTCTGCCCGTCCACCAGCCACGCGCGTTCGCCGCGCAGGGCGCAGTCCGCCGCGCATTGCAGGCAAGATAGCGTGTGGTCGAAGCGCCCGCCAATCGCCCCCGCGAGGATAAACTCAGTGTACCCGCGTTTGCGCCCTTCATGCAGGCAGACGACCAAATCCGTATCATCTTTTTCCGTCGGCAAGGTCAGCGTGGGCACATCCGGGCGCATTGCAGGCGGCATGGAGTCAAAATCCCCGACAACCAGCTGCGGCGTCAGCCCGAACTGCCGCGCGCGCGCCCAGCCGCCATCCGCGCAAATCAGGAAATCCCCCGGCTGCGGCGCAATCCACGGCAGCTCTTCGCCCGCATACAGCGGCGTCAGGATGATGCAGCGCGGCATAGCAGTTCTCCTCGCTTTGATGATGATTTTCATTGCCCCTCGTCGCTTCGAGAAGCAAAAAATCCCCTTCAATATAATAAGAAAGCAGGAGACAAGCAGTATCCCACTTGCCTCCTGCTGCGGGGCGAAATCAGAAATTCCGCAATTACTCCTGCACGGGCGCTTCTTCCGCGTCCGCGGGAGCTTCCTCGCCCATCGCCTCGTCGTCGAAGGAGAATTCGTCTTCGGCGGCCTGACGGATGGACAGGGAGATGCGCTTCTTCTCGGTGTCAACGCTCAGCACCTTCACGCGGACAATCTGACCTTCCTGCACGGCGTCAGTGACCTTCGCGACGCGGTTCTGCGCGCACTGGGAGATGTGCACCAGGCCATCCAGACCGGGCTGGAGCTCAACGAACGCACCGAAGTCCGCAATACGGACAACCTTGCCTTCGACGATGCAGCCTTCCGGATAGCGCTCGGCGGCGTTATCCCACGGACGGGGCTGGAGCTGCTTGTAGCCAAGCTGGATGCGCTCACGTTCGCGGTCGAGGGACAGAATCTTCACGTCAACTTCCTGACCGGGCTTGACGACCTCGGACGGATGGTTGATGTGGCCCCAGGACAGATCTGTGATGTGAATCAGGCCGTCCACACCGCCGACATCAACGAACGCGCCGAACTGGGTCAGGCGGCGAACGACGCCGTGGATGATAGCGCCCTCTTCAAGGTTCTCCCAAGCAGCCTTCTTGCGGGCAGCGGTCTGCTCAGCAATGACAGCCTTGCGGGAAGCCACGATGCGCTTCTTCTGCTTGTCCACTTCGATGATCTTGAGTTCCATTTCCTTGCCAACGAACTCTTCAATCTTGTCAACATAGTGCTGCGCGAGCTGGGAGGCGGGCACGAAAGCACGCACGCCCTCAACATCAGCAATCAGGCCGCCCTTGACGGCTTCCTTGCCAACGCCCTTGACATACTCGCCCGCGTCGTACTTGGCGACGAGCGCTTCCCACGCCTTGCGGTTGACGATGTTGCGCTGGGACAGAACGACATTGCCTTCGCCGTCGTTCACTTTGACGATCTCAGCTTCCAGTTCGTCACCTTCTTTGACGTCCTGCTGGGTCAGGTCGGAGCGCTTGATGATGCCATCGGCCTTGTAGCCAATGTTCACATACACTTCGTCCGGGGTCACCTGCACAACTTTGCCGGTCACCGTCTGTCCAGCCTTGATGCGCGTCATCGTGGCCACGATGGCGTCCATGGTGAAGTCAGAGGACTGAGCCATGTTTTCGTTGTCGGTCATATGGGTTGCAACCTCCTCTAATGAGCCATCCGGTGTGGAAGCACCGGCGGTTATTCCAATTTTATCGGAATGAATATTTGCAAAGGCAGGCGGAATTTCCGCCGCGCACTCTACCAAAATTGTTCGGGGGCAAAGCGCCTTGCACGCCTCAAAGAGCTTGTGCGTGTTCGCACTGGTGCGGCCGCCGACGACAATCATGGCGTCGGACGCTGCGGCAAGCTTCTTGGCTTCCCGCTGGCGCACCGCAGTGGCGTTGCAGATGGTGTTATGCTCCTTCAAATGCTGGACACGCCCGCGCAGAACGGCGACAATCGCCTCCCAGCGCTCCGGGGGGAAGGTCGTCTGCACGGCGGCTGCCGCCTGATCCATTTCGGGCAACTGCGCCGCTTCCTCCGCCGTCGCCACGACGTAAACCTTGCCGCGCGCCCAGCCGCATGTTCCCTTGACCTCCGGGTGTTCCCGTTCGCCCACCATAATCAGCGGGCAATCCTCGCCCGTATCCTCCGCGACGACGCGGTGGAGCTTGTTGACGAAGGGGCAGGTCAGGTCAACCACCTTGCAGCCGGCATTTTCCAGCTGCTTGATGACCTCCGGCGCGACGCCGTGACTGCGGATGAGCACCTGCCGACCTGCTGCTTCCTCGGCGGAAGCGACCGGCGGAATCCCGCGCTGACGAAGCATGTCCACGACCGTCGGGTTGTGGATCAGTTCCCCCAGCGTACAAGAGGGTACGCCGCTGTCCGCCACCTGCACGGCGCTTTCGACCGCGCGGCGGACGCCCATGCAGAACCCCGCATGAGCCGCGATTTCAATCGGCATTTCCCGTTTGCATCCTTTCCAGCATGGTCAGACCATTTTCTGACCTCTATATTGATTCTACATATCTTCTGATTTTCCTGCTTCCTTCGCAATTTTTTTTTGAAAAAATTTTTTGTTCGCGAAAAAAGCGCGAAAAAGCAGGATTTCACGCAGATTTTGGTGTTCACGCCTCCGGGTGTGCCGTCAGCGCGCGGTAGGTTTCGGTGATGCGGCCAAGCAGCTCCTCGCAGGTGTCGCGGTTCACGCCGCGCTCACGCAGGTCGTCCATCGCAATCGGGTCGCCAACGCGCACGTCCAGACGGCGGAACAGGCGCGGTTTGCCGCCGATGTACAGGGGAATCATCGGCACGCCGCTGCGCAGGGCAATCAGCGCCACGCCGGACTCAACGTGCTCCATAATCCCCTCTTTGTGGCGCGTGCCTTCGGGGAAAATGCCCAGCACGCCGCCCGCCTTCGTCACCCGCAGACAGGCGCGCATCGCCTCCATGTCGCTGTGGTGGCGGTCAACGGGAATCATGTGCAGGCGCATCAGCAGTTTTCCGACCACGGGCGCTTTCGCCAGCTCGATTTTCCCCAGGAAGTTCACTTCGTAGCGGCGAATCAGCATCGCGGCAATAATCGGGTCTGCGAAGGACGTGTGATTCGCGATGACGATGTATGGCGCGTCGAGATTCAGCTTCTCCCTGCCCGTGCAGTGCATAAAGCAGAACAGGTGGAAGTAAATCCAAAAAATCCCGCGTGCAATCGTATAGATGATGCCCTTTTTGCCCGGAACAGCCATGTGATGCTGGAAATTCTTCTTCTTTTCCGGCTGATTCTGCTCGCTCATGCCCATGCGCCCCCCGTCTTGTCCGCGACGATGCGCAGAATCGCCTCGACCACCTCGTCAAACGTCAGGTGCGTCGAATCGACCGTCACGGCGTCCTCTGCCGCGCGGAGCGGGTCAACAGCGCGGTGCGTGTCCTGTTCGTCACGGGCGCGCAGATCGCGCAGCACATCGTCGAAATTCGCGTCCATGCCCTTATTGACCATTTCCTGATAGCGGCGGCGGGCGCGTTCCTCGGCGCTGGCAGTCAGGAAGATTTTGACGGGCGCGTTCATCAGCACACGCGTGCCAATATCGCGGCCATCCACCAGCATGGGCGTTTCCTGCGCAAGGCGGCGCTGGAGCGCGACCATTGCCGCGCGCACGCCCGCGTACTTGGCGACGGTGGACGCCGCCATGCTGACCTCCGGCGTGCGGATGAAGCCCGTCACGTCGCGGCCATCCACGAGGGTATGCTGACCATCCGCCGCGTGACCGACCGTCATTGACAGGGCCTGGCACAGCGCCGTGACCGCCTGTTCGTCCTGCACGGGAACGCCCTTCTCCAGCGCGGTCAGACCGATGGCGCGGTACATCGCGCCGGTGTCGAGGTGGAGGATGCCCAGCCGCTCGGCGACGGCGTCCGCAATGCTTGATTTTCCTGCGCCGACAGGGCCGTCCATGGCAATATTCAGCACCATGAGGAATGTCTCCTTTTGTTTGCTTTCTATATAATACCTTTTATGTGAATCTGCTGCTTGCAGGGGATTTCGCTCCTGCGGGAGCGCAAGGGGACTTTCCGGTCGCCCCCTCAAACCCATTCGGTCAAATCGCCCGGTGTCCCATGCCAACGACGACCTCGTTGAGATGCACTAAGCCCACGGTAAAGAACACCGCGACCGCCACATGCTCGCCGGAGCGGGCGACGCCGATTTTGCCGCCGACGGAAAAGCCCATCGCCTTCTCGCTGACTTGGCACACCGCGTCGTGCGCTGCCCCAGCAACTGCGCCTTCCTCGCGGTGCGTATCACTGATGACGCCCTCGCGCTTGGCGGCGACCACGGCGCGCTCAATCATCTTCATCATCGAATCCACGAATGTGCCGCCGAAGTCCGATGCCGCGCCAACAATATCCTTTTCGGTTAGCGACGCCTTCAGCTCGGTTTCTTCCTCGCGTGTCGCCGTCATCGCCAGCTGAATCGCCGCACGAGCCACCGCGCGGCTGTCCCCGATGATTTCCAGCATTTCCTTCGCTCCTTTCATCCGGCATACCTGTTTATTATACATGATTTTCCCCTTTCCTGCAAGCGATTTTCCTGATTTTTCAGCAGATTAGCCCGCAAACCCACGCGCACGTCAGGTAGGACAGCAGCGACACGCCCAGCGCGCCCGGCAGCTTTTTCACGCCCGCCGCGCCGAGATAGACGCTCATCGTGTAGAAAATCGTCTCGCTTGACCCCATCAGCACCGACGCGATTCGCCCAACGCGGCTGTCCGCGCCGTACTGCGCGAAAATCTCCTGCAGCGCCGCCAAACTGCCCGACCCGGTCATCGGGCGGAGGATGAGCATCGGCGCGACCTCCTGCGGCAGGTTCAGTATTGCCGTCAGGGGCGATAGGAGGCGTACAAGAAGCGCCGTCAGCCCAGAGGCGTTCATCAAGGAAAGCATGAGCAGCATCCCCGTCAGCGCGGGCAGAAGCTGCCACGCGGCTTCCATTCCTTTCTTCGCGCCGGAAAGGAACGCGCCGTAGACCTCAACGCCCGCGCATTTTCCGCGCAGAAGAATCAGCAGAACGGTCAGGATGAGGGTGACGGCGGCGGCTTTCTCCATGCGGATTCGCTCCTTTTTGGCGGATTTTGTCGTACACGCCCAGCAGAATGACCCCGGCTGCTGTCGCGGCGGCGGACGAAATCAGCATAGCGCCCCAAATGTACGCCGGATGCTGTGCGCCTGCCGCCTGACGAAGCGTCAGCACCGTCGTCGGCAGCACCTGCAGGCCGGAATTGTTGAGCACCAGCAGCAGCGCCAGCACGCGCAGTCCCGGCTCGCCGTGCGCCGCCAATTGCTTTGCTGCGGACACACCCGGCGGCGTGGCGGCATTCCCCAGACCGAGGACGTTCGCCGCCAGATTCATGCCGACCGCCTCCCAGCAGTCAGCGTCCGGAAGCGTGCGGCTGTATCTTCCGAATAATTTTCGGATAAGCAGCCCAAGTTTCGCCACGTCGCCCGTGCGCAGAAGCACTTCCATCAAGCCACTCCAGAGCGTCATCGTTCCCAGCAGCGTCAACATCAGCGAAACGCCGCTTTCCGCCGAGTTCAGCAGCGCTGACGCCGCTGAAGGCGCACGGTTTGTGAGCAGTGCCAGCATCAGCGACAGCGTTGTCAGGATGAAAAATACCCTGCCCATAAATACTTCTCCTTTCAGAAGCAATTTAGCACGGATGTTATACCCATTTTGCGCATATTTGTATATTGTCTGCGCGCCAAACTACGGAACTTTTCAAGCGTATCTCGAAATTTTTTTCTTGAATATAGCAAGAAAAAACTTATAATTCATGAAAACCCCTTGACAAACGTTAGAAAAAAATGTAGAATGACAATGCAATATGTGGAATCGTCCTGCGCTGTGCAGGAGTGCCGGACAATCCCTCATGGCAACATTACCGCTATCGAACGGAAGGGAGAAATTACTATGAAGTCTACCGGTGTTGTGCGTCAGTTGGATACCCTTGGTCGGATCGTCCTGCCCATCGAGCTTCGTCGCACGATGGACATTGGCGTGAAGGACATGCTGGAAATTTTCGTCGAAGGTGACGAAATCATCCTCAAGAAGTATCATCCGAGCTGCATTTTCTGCTCTGATGCCCGTGACGTCGTTCCCTACAAGGGCAAGCTCGTCTGCAAGAGCTGCCTGGCAGAACTGCGGAACGCGCAGGACTAATCAGCAGAAGCAGGATGGGCGGAAGTGCGACAACGTGCCCATCCCCCAGCGGACTGCACTGAGTGGTGCAGCCCGTTTTTTCTATGCGGATTTTTCTCCGCTCATGCGAAAAGCACTTGCCATTTTCCTGCTGATGGCGTATAATATTCTTGCAGCCTTTTCTATATTGGTTGCTTTTATCAACAAAATGACCAAAGGAAGGATACCCATTATGCTCAAAATCTACAAGGAGGATTTCACTGTTCGCTCCTACCAGACCGATTTGAACGCCCGCATGAAGCCCAGCGCGATTCTGGAAGTGATGCAGGAAGCCGCCGGACAGCACTCCGAGCGCCTTGGTCTGGGGCGCAGTGCCCTGCTGGCAAAGAACACCGCGTGGGTGCTCACGCGCGTGGAGGTCGATATGGATCGCTATCCGGCGTTCGAGGAGACGTTCTCCGTCGAGACGTTCCCGATGCCCGTGCGCCGCTGCTTCTTCCCGCGTTACTTTATTTTCCGCGACAGCAATGGCATCGAAATCGGACGCGCCGCGACGCTGTGGGTGCTGCTTGACCTCGGCACACGCAGCATGACGAAGCTCGACGTGGTGAAGGCGCTGATGCCCGACAACTCCGACCTGCTCGCGCCGCTGGGTTTGCCCGCCGCCGTGACCGAGGTGTCCGGCACGCTGCAAACCGAAATGCGCCAGCCGCGCTACACCGATTTGGATTTCAACGGCCACGTCAACAACACGCGCTATCTGGACTGGTGCTGCGACGCGCTGGGGATTGACACCATGCGCGGCGCGTACCTGAAGCACTTCGCGGTCAATTTCGACGCGGAAGTGATGCCGATGCAGCAGATTCGGACGGAGCTGCGCCGGCTGGGCGACGATTTCTCCTACTGCGGCTTCGAGGGCGACAAGCGGCACTTTGATGTCGGCGGGCTGCTCGCGCGGCAGAATTAAGCTGCGTTTCCTCGTTTTCGCGAATTTCCTCACACTTTCCCATCTTGAAAAGAAGGCGTCGGTTTTCATGACCGGCTCCTTCTTTTTTGATATGGATTTTTGCGTGTGCTCCCCTATTGCTTATTCCGCATTAAAAAAGCCGCCGCCCCCCCGCAAAAAGGGGCAGCGACGGCGAAAAAAATCATACTATTTCCAAATGAAAATGCGCCAAGATGCGCCGCGAATTTTTCGTTCTGGCTAACGGGAACGAAATGCAGCGTAGCAGCGCTACGCTAAATGGAGTGAGCGGACGCCAGAGCGAAAAAGGCGCAAGCAGATGGCGCAGTTGAATCTGGAAATAGTATCAGGTTGTGGGTGTGGTAAAAGGATTCACCTGAACCGGGGTCGAAGGCTGCACGAGCGTCTCCACCGTGTGGGTTTCCTCCGGGTGAATGACGAACGGCGCGGGCTGCGGCGCTGCATCCGCCATCGTCAGGCGACCGACGGACACTTCGTACGCCGTCTTGCCGATGACCGTGCCGTCAGGCAGCTGCTTCTGGTACGCGCGGGACTGGAAGCGTCCCAGCAGCGTCACCTTGTCGCCCACCTTCAGGTGGCTGGCGAAGCGCGCGGTGCGTCCCCAGGTGATGCAGGGGATATAATCGCTCTTGCCATAGGCGCGGTTGACCGCCAGCATCAGGTCGGCGATTTCGCGGCCGAAGGGGGTCGTGCGGTAGGAGGGCAGCTTGCACAGCGCGCCAGTCAGCTGCACCTGATTCGGGTTCTCGTCGCTGTCCGGGTCAACCAGATGCTGCGCGAAGCCCGTGATGAGCAGGCGTCCCGCGCCCTCGATGACCTTGTTGTAGCTGCGGAGCTGACCGTCCAGCGCCAGCTTCGAGCCGATAGTCAGCGGCGTATCATCCATCAGGCGCTCAGACACCGTGATGGGCAGCAGATCCTCCGCCCCGGACAGACGCGGCACAGACAGGGTGGCATAGTAAAACTTCTCGCCAAACACTTCATGCCCGTAGACGGGGTTGTCCGTCAGGACGCCGCTCAAATGCAGGAAATTTCCGTTCTCTTCCATAGCGATTCACCTTTCTTTTTGACGGCGGGGCTACTCCGCTTTTGCGGGATGCTGTCTGCCCTGCACGTCGATCGTTGTGTTTCCCTCCAGCAGAAGCTCGCCCACAGGAATAAGCGTGAACCCCTGCTGGTGGTAAGTCTTCAGAATGGTAGGCAAAGCGTCGAGAATGTATTTAGAATCGTTGTGGAAGAGCACGATGTCGCCCGGCGCAACGTTTGTTGTCGCGCGCCGAATCAAATCAGCAGCGCCCTTGTTCTTCCAATCCAGCGAATCTATGCTCCACTGTACCACCTCGTACCCCTCGCTGCGGGCAACGCTGACGACCGTGTTGTTGTAGTCCCCATACGGTGGACGGAACAGCGTCGGCTTTTCCCCGGTAATCGCTTCCAGCTTCTCCGCCATGTCAGACAGCTCCTGCCGCATTCGGCTTTCGCTGATTTTCGTCATGTGCGGATGTTTGCTGGAGTGATTGCCGATTTCGTGCCCGCGGTCGTGAATCTCCTTCACCAGCTCCGGGTATTTGTCAACCCAGATGCCCACGAGGAAGAACGTCGCCTTGGCATTGTACTCGTCCAGCAAATCGAGGATGCGCATGGTCTGATCGCCGCCCCACGAGGCGTCGAAGGAAATCGAGATCACGCGGTCGTCGCGCTCGACGGAGTAAACCGGCAGAATCCGCTTGGCAGCGAGTACGGTCGTCGCGTCCTGATGCAGCGGCCCGGCGTAGCAGAAAGTCAGTACGCTGAGCAGCAGACACAGCGCCGCGCTGGTGTACGCCGCCTTTTTCGGATGCGCAGGTGCAGTGGAATGGGTCATGGCTTGCCCTCCATCCTTTCATAGTCTACGCGTCGGCGCGGGGAAATAGAAGCCCCGCTCGCCCGCTTCGGCAAAAGCGCTTTTGACCCGACAAAACAAGTCAGGAAGCACTTTGTCCGCATGGATGGCAAACCTTATGCAGCAGCGCTGACAAATATACAGCGTTTTGCGGCGGCGCAAGCGCGATACTACTTGTCCGCCACTTTTATCATATCATACTATTATGACAGCTGCATGAACAAACTTGAAATTATTCGCGATATTCCGAATCCGAGGGGGCTTGGACTTGAACAACAGTTATGAACTCGTCATAATTTGCTGTTTTTCGGTAAAAAGTGCCCTGCCTGTTTTCGCCGAATCCCCTGCAGCAGCAAAGCAAGGATCAATCAGGGTAAAATAACAAAGAAAGGGCTGCACCCCTTCCTCGTCGGAAAAGGCACAGCCCATCAAGCCAAAGGAAATTAGTACATGCCGCCCATGCCAGCACCGCCAGCCGGAGCCGCGGGTTCGGGCGCGGGGATGTCCGCCACCAGCGATTCGGTGGTCAGCACCATCGCCGCAACAGACGCCGCGTTCTGCAGCGCCGAACGCGTGACCTTCGTCGGGTCAATGATGCCGCGCTCAATCATGTCGCAGTATTCGTCGTTCAGCGCGTCGTAGCCGTAGCCGGCAGCCTTCTTCGCGTTGCGCTTCTTCGTGGTCTTGATGTTCTCGACAATCACCGAGCCATCCACACCCGCGTTCGCCGCAATCTGGCGAATCGGCTCTTCCAGCGCGCGCAGGATAATCTGCACGCCGGTCTTGGCGTCGCCGCTGTACTTCGGCAGCAGGGCAGCCACGTTCTGCTGCACGCTCAGCAGGGCAATGCCGCCGCCAGGCACAATGCCTTCCTCCGCCGCCGCGCGGGTCGCCGCCAGAGCGTCCTCAATGCGCAGCTTGCGTTCCTTCATTTCCACTTCAGTCGCCGCGCCAACCTGAATGACAGCCACGCCGCCAGCCAGCTTCGCCAGACGTTCCTGCAGCTTCTCGCGGTCGTAGTCGCTGGTCGTTTCGGCAATCTGCGCCTTAATCTGACCCACGCGCGCCGCGATTTGATCCTTGTCGCCCGCGCCGTCAACGATGGTGGTGTTCTCCTTGTTCACCTTCACCTGACGCGCATGGCCGAGCATATCCAGCGTCGCTTCCTTCAGCTCCATGCCGGTTTCGGAGGAGATGACGGTGCCGCCGGTCAGGATGGCGATATCCTGCAGCATCTCCTTGCGGCGGTCGCCGAAGCCCGGCGCCTTGACCGCAACGCAGGTGAACGTGCCGCGCAGCTTGTTGACAACCAGCGTGGACAGCGCCTCGCCCTCGACGTCCTCGGCGATGATGAGCAGCTTCTTGCCCATCTGCACCACCTGCTCCAGCAGGGGCAGGATTTCCTGAATGACGGAAATCTTCTTGTCTGTGATAAGGATCAGCGGATCATCGAGAACCGCTTCCATCTTTTCGGTATCGGTCACCATGTAGGCGGACGCATAGCCACGGTCGAACTGCATCCCTTCGACGATGGTCATGCCCGTGGTCATGGTCTTGCTTTCTTCCACGGTGATAACGCCATCCGCGCCGACGGTTTCCATTGCGTCGGAAATCAGCTTGCCGATGGTTTCATCCGCAGCGGAGTTCGCGGCGACGTTGGCAATCGCCTGCTTGCCGTTGATGGGCTGGGACAGCTCCTTCAAGCCTTCCACGGCGGCATCCGTCGCGGCGGCAATGCCCTTCTTCAGCACCATGGGGTTTGCGCCGGCGGCGAGGTTGCGCAGACCTTCGCGGATAATCGCCTGTGCGAGCAGGGTGGCGGTGGTCGTGCCGTCGCCAGCGACGTCGTTGGTCTTGGTGGAGACTTCCTTCACCAGCTGCGCGCCCATGTTTTCAAAGGGGTCTTCCAGCTCAATTTCCTTGGCGATGGTCACGCCGTCGTTGGTGATGAGCGGCGCGCCGTACTTCTTGTCCAGCACCACGTTGCGACCCTTCGGGCCGAGGGTGATTTTGACGGTATCCGCCAGCGCGTTCACGCCCTTTTCAAGGCTCCGGCGAGCCTGTTCGCCATACTGAATCTGCTTAGCCATAATAACAACTTCCTTTCAATAAGTCGTGGAAACTGCTTACTCCACCACAGCCAGAATGTCGCTCTGGCGCACAATAATCAGCTCTTCGCCGTCGATTTTGACTTCCGTGCCGGCGTACTTGCTGTAAATAACCTTCTGACCTTCCGTCACCTGCATCTTGATTTCCTTGCCATCCACATTGCCGCCGGGGCCGACAGCGAGAACAACCGCCATCTGCGGCTTCTCCTTCGCGGCGCTGGTCAGAATCAGACCAGACTTGGTGGTTTCCTCGGCTTCAACATTCTTGATGACAACGCGGTCACCCAAAGGCTTCACGGTCATAGTGTCATTTCCTCCTTGCTTCTCTTCAGGCTGTTAGCACTCACTTTGCATGAGTGCTAATCAACATGGAGTATTATGTACCAAAACGCGAACGAATGCAAGCGAACAAGCGTTCTAAATGCAAAAAAATTTCTGCAAATCGGGAAAAATCAGCCGTGGGGTGGGCAAAAGTCTCCTTCTGTGGTACAATAGGACGATAAAGAGGGGGATTTTATCGAATGCGTGAGACGATTTCGGCGCTGCTGCTGGCTTGGTACGACCAGAACGCGCGGACGCTGCCTTGGCGCGGCATCCACGACCCGTACCGCACATGGGTGAGCGAGACGATGCTGCAGCAAACGCGCGTGGAGACGGTGCGCGGGTACTACGAGCGCTTTTTGGCGCGCTTCCCGGATGTGGCGGCGCTGGCGGCGGCGGATGAGGCGGACGTGCTCAAGCTCTGGGAGGGGCTGGGGTACTATTCGCGCGCGCGGAATCTGCATCAGGCGGCGCGGCAGGTGGTGCGCGACTTCGGGGGCGAAATGCCGCGCGAGGTGGCGCAATTGCGGCAATTGAAGGGCATCGGGGCATACACCGCCGGGGCGATTGCAAGCATTGCGTTTGATGAGCGCGTTCCGGCGGTGGACGGCAACGTCATCCGCGTCGCCAGCCGGGTGATGGGTATCCGCGAGAACGTGGGCATTCCGTCCGTTCGGCGCGAACTGGAGGAAAAGGTGGATTCGCTTGTGCCGGCGGCGCGTCCGGGCGATTTCAATCAGGCGCTGATGGACTTGGGGGCGGCAATCTGCGTCCCCGGCACGCCAAACTGCGATATCTGCCCGCTGCGGGCGCACTGCGACGCGTACGACGCGGGCGACGCGGAGGATTTGCCCGTGCTGCCGCAGAAGAATCCGCCGAAGCCGTTCGATTGGGACGTGCTGCTGATTTTTTCCGGCGAGAAAGTCCTGATGCGCCAGCGCACGGAGACGATGCTGCACGGCTTGTGGGTGTTCCCGATGCTGCCGGGGCATACGGACAATCCTGCAGATTTCGGCGCGCAGATGCACATGAATCTGCGGAATGTCCGCCCTGCGGGGGACGCGAAGCACGTTTTCACGCACCAAATCTGGCGGATGAAGCTGTATCAGATGGACGCGCCCGACGCGGATGCGCCGAAGGGGTATCGGTTTGTTACGCTGGACGAGATGAACGCGCTGACGATTCCCACGGCAATGAAGGCAGCGGGGAAAGTGGCAAGGGCACGGCTGGAGGAAAATCCGGAATTCGGAATGCGGAATTCGGAGACGTGAATTCGCAAAATTGGCACGCAAAAAGCCGGGAGACGCACCATGCGGTGTACCTCCCGGTTTATTTTTTGATTCGTTTACAGCTTCTGTCCGCAGTTGGCGCAGAACTTCGCGCCGGGCTGCACCTTCTGACCGCACGCGGGGCAGACGTTCGCCGTTTCCTGCTTCTGGCCGCAGTTCGGGCAGAATTTCGCACCGGGGGTCAATTGCTCACCGCAGTTTGCGCAGAAGCTCCCCTTCTGTGCCGTCGGCTGCTGCTGAACCGGCGCGGCGGGCTGCTGCGTCGCCTGCATCGCCTGCGCGAACGCCTGACCCATCGCCACGCCTGCGCCCATGCCGACGCCTGCGCCCGCCATGCCGCCGGGGTTGTTCGCCGCCTCGCGCATCGCTTCCGCCGCCTGATACTGCGTGTAGCGGTTCATGTCGCCCAGCACGCCCATGGACGTGCGCTTATCCATCGTCTTTTCGACTTCTTCAGGCAGGGAGATATTCTCGATGACGAACGACGCCAGCGTCAAGCCGAGCTTCTCAATGCGCGGGTTGATGGTCTTGAGCGCATAATCGCCGATTTCGTCGTAGTTCGCCGCCAAATCGAGCGCGGGCAGCTTGCTTTCCGCAATCGCGTCGGACAGGCCGGACACCAGCGTGCGCTTGAGCTGCCCTTCGACGTCCTGCACGGTGTATTCGCTGCTTGTGCCGAACACCTCGCGCAGGAAAACCTCCGGGTCAGCAACGCGGAAGGAATATGCGCCGAACGCTCGCAGGCGAATCATGCCGAACTCGGCGTCGCGCATCATGACGGGGTTCGTCGTCCCCCACTTGCAGTCAAGGAACTGCTTGGTGTTCACAAAGTACACGTCGGACTTGAACGGGCTGTTGAACCCGAACTTCCACGCCTTCAGCGCCGTCATCACCGGCATATTGGCGGTGGACAGCTCATAGCGGCCGGGCTGGAACACGTCCGCCAGCTTGCCTTCGTTGACGAAAATCGCCACTTGGCTCTCGCGGACGGTCAGCTGCGCGCCCATCATGATTTCCTTGCCGTTCATGTCGTACTTGTGGACGATGGTGTTGTTCGTGCTGTCCGTCCACTCAATGACATCAATCAACTGTCCGCGGACGATGTTGCCGATGCTGTCAAAAATGCCCATGATTTGCCTCCTTGCTGTCTAATCATAACTGTATGTTACGCCATCAGTCTTTATGTGCGAGCGCCGTCAGGCACGGCAGCACGCGAATCGATGCAATCCGCAGGTCAATGCCCATATACTCGTCCACATGCTCAATGCTGTCGCGGATGTGGTCGGACAGGATGCCGGTAATCGACGCGTCCTCGTCCGGGCCTTCGTGGAAGAGCATCGGGCAGCCAAGCAGCACAATGCGGTCGCCGGGCAGGACGCAGGCGAGAATGCGCAGCCCGTGCGCCTCAACGCCGAAAATGTTGCGCAGCGCCACTTCCAGCCGGTCGCTGCCATACTGCCAGCGGCCGCGCAGGAAGTCGTTGTCCGCCGGGATTTCCAGTTCCGCGACCACGCACGGCTTTGTCGGATCCATCTTGCTGCGGATGAGCCGCAAATGGCGCAGCACATCCTCCTCCGACGTCGCCCTGCCGTCCATCAGCGCGCGGAAAAACTCATGCCGGCACTCTTTGAGCAAGTCCGCCGTGGAGAACGCATCGTTGCTCACATCGGCGTTGATGCGCCCCAGCAGTCGGCGCAGTTCCACGGCATAGCTTTCAATCACGCCGGGCTTCGTGCTGACCGCCATAATCGGCAGCATCGGATTTTTCTCCAGCAGCTGCTCAACCAGCAGGTCATCCTGCTCCTTCGGCAGCCCAATTGCCACCGCGTCCGCATGGTTGACGCGCAAGCTGCTCAGCGCTTCCTCCGCCGTGGAGACCACCCGCGGCTGCTTAAAGCCGAGTTCTTCCCACTTGACTGCGCTGAACGCTTCGACAACCGCCGGGTCATTCGTCGCCAGTAAGAGCTTGTACATCCTTCAAGCCTCCAAATTCATGTGTCGATCCGGCTCTATTATACCGCATTTTTTCGGAAAACACAATAATGCAATGATAATTTGGCGAATTATTTGCCACCAAGGGTATATTGGCGCAGGATGCGGTTCATGACGCGTCCGGGCAGAACTTTGTGCAGCGCGGGGGCGAGCATCTGTGCCGGACTGCCGATTTTCTTGCGGAACGGCAGCTTCTCGCGCGTGAGAAGCTCCGCGACGCACCGCCCCAGTTTCGCCGGGTCAGACCCGTTTTCCTCGTCGCGGCGGATGGCTTCCGTTCCTTTGCGGAAATCCGCCCAGTAGGGGGATGCGTCTGTCATCGCGGCGGAGGTCAATCGGCAGCGCGACGAGCCGCCGCGCTGGTCGCCCGGTTCAATCAGCATCACCTGAATGCCGAAGGGCGTCACCTCCTGCGCGAGGCACTCCGCGTAGCCCTCGATGGCGTGCTTGCTGGCGGTGTAGGCGCTCTGGAACGGCAGCCCCATCAGCCCGTTGATGGACGAAAACAGCACCACTTTGCCGCCGCCTTTTTCCCGCATCAGCGGCAGCACCTGCTGATTCACGCGCACCATGCCGAGGAAGTTCGTCTCCATCACACGGGCATAATCCGCCAGCGCCGTCTCTTCGCACGAGCCGAAGCACAGCACCGCCGCGCAGTGAATGACCGCATCCGGCGCGCCGATTTGCTTCGCGCGTTCCATAAAATCGCGCACGCTGTCGTCCTGCGTCACGTCCAGTGGCAGACGTGTCATGCGCCCGTCGGTTTCCCCCGTGAACGAGCGCGCGCCCGCGACGACCGTCCAGCCCGCGTCCGCCAGCGCTTGCGCCGTGTACGCGCCAAGCCCGCTTGACGCGCCCGTGATATAGGCGATCATGCGCGGAGCAGGTTTTCCACCACCTGCTGGGAGTGCGCCGCCGCCAGCGCCGTGAAGGTCGGGTAGTCCATGTCGCTGTGGCCATCCGCCTGATCGCTGATGGAGCGCAGTACGCCGCACTTGACCCCATTGAGCAGGCAGGCATGCGCCACCGCGCCGCCCTCCATCTCCACCGCCAAGGCGTTAAAGAGATGATGAATGCGCGCGCGGGTTGCGCCGTCGTGTATAAACTGGTCGCCCGTGGCAATAATGCCTTCATGAACGGTCAGATTCGCCTTTTTCGCCGCCGCCACAAGGCGCGCGCGGAGTTCTTCGTCGCAGGGCAGCTCGACGAGGTTCACCTTGCTGACCATGCCCACCGGGTCGCCCAGGGGGGACGTGTCCGCGTCGTGCTGCACGGTGGCAGTCGCCACCACGAGGTCGCCGATGCGCACGCCGTCCGCGCCCGCGCCCGCGACGCCCAGATTCAGCACCCAATCCGGCGAAAACGCCGTAATCATCTTCTGTGTGCAAACCGCCGCGTTCACCTTGCCCGGCCCGCAGACGGCAAGCACGGCATCCTGCCCGAACAGCTTGCCGCTGACGAACGTATCCATGCCAATCGTCGTTTCCCTGCGCCCTTCGAGCTTCTTTTCGATTGCCTCCACCTCAACCGCCATGGCGCCAATCAGACCAATCATCCTTGCAATCCCCCTGATTCATCAGAATAGTACCATTATACCCTGTTTTCGGTGCTTCGTCAATCATTTTCGCGGGAGGCGACTGCCCATGTGGATTTCCCTATTGATGCTGCTTCTGCTGCTCGTGACCCCCATCTCCTGCCGCGCGGAAATTCGGCAGGAACATGGCACGCGCTTCCGGATTCTCCTGCGCATCTGGGGCATTCCCCTGCGCTTTGACCATTCGCAAGCGCCGATGCGCCCTAAACCCCCGTCCGCCCAGCAGCTTCAAAAAGGCAAGGCGCTGCTGCGCGCCCTGCCCAAGCTCAAGCGCCCTGTGCGCCTGCTGATGCGCCAAACCGCGCTGGAGCAGCTGCTCGTCCACGTCTCCATCGCCCTGCGCGATCCGGCGGCGACGGCGCTGACGACGGCGTTCCTGCGGCAGATTCGGCTGCTGATTCCGGCGAACTGCCGTGAGAAAGTCCGCATCGCCATTGCGCCTGATTTCCTGCATGAACAGACGGTTTTGGCGGCGCGGTGCATAATCTTCCTGCATTTGGGGACAATCATCGTTGCGGCGGCGATGGCGCTGACCGCGTGGAAGGAGGCATCCTCATGGAACATCCCATCAGCGAACTGATGCAGACCGCCATGTCGTCGATGAAGGACATGGTGGACGTGAACACCGTCGTCGGGCATCCGGTGCAGGCATCTTCCGGCAGCACGATTATCCCCATCAGCCGCGTCACGTTCGGCTACATGACCGCGGGCGGCGATTTACTGGCCGACAAGCCTGCGAAAGACGCGCCGGATTTCCCCTTCGCGGGCGGCAGCGGCGCGGGCGTATCCGTGCAGCCGGTTGGGTTTCTCGTCCTCTCCGGCGACACCGTGCGGATGCTCCCCGCGACCTGTTCAAGCGTCGCTGACCGCGTCGTCGACCTGATTCCGACGGTCGTCGAGGATGTGAAGTCTTTCCTGACGCATCAGTAAAAGAGGCAAAGCATGAAGCTGAAACGACTCCTTTTCCCCCTCCTGACGCTGCTGCTCGTCCTCCTGCTGCTTCCGCGCGCACAGGCGGAGGAAGTCGCCACAAGCGCGAAGGCGTGCATCATCATCGACGAAGCGTCCGGGCGAGTGCTGCTTAGCCACAACGCGGAAACGCCCCTGCCGATGGCATCCACCACGAAGGTGATGACGGCGCTGCTGGCGATTGAGCGCGGGAATTTAGGCGACCCGGTGACGTGCAGCCGCAATGCCTTCGGCGTGCCGGGAACGAGCATCTACCTTTCGCAGGGGGAAACGCTGTCCCTGCGCGAGATGCTCTACGGGCTGATGCTGGCGTCCGGCAACGACGCCGCCGTCGCGATTGCGGAACACATCGGCGGCACGGCGGAGGAATTCTGCCGGATGATGACGGCGCGCGCAGCGGAGCTGGGCTGCCAAAACACCGTCTTTCTGACCCCGCACGGCTTGCCCTGCGACGGGCATTACACCACCGCGCACGATTTGGCGCTGATTGCCCGTCAGGCCATGACGCAGCCGCTCTTCCGGGAAATTGTCTCCACGCGCCGCGCGACGATTCCGTGGGAGGGACGGCCGTACAGCCGCGTGCTGAGCAACAAGAACAAGCTGCTGGCCACCTACGAGGGCGCAACGGGCATCAAGACGGGCTATACGCGCAAGGCGGGGCGGTGCCTGGTGTTCGGCGCGGAGCGGAACGGAATGCGCATCATCGGGGTGGTGCTGAACTGCCCGGACTGGTTCGACGAGGCGGCGCGGCTGATGGACAGAGCATTCCAGCGATACGAATCCGTGACGATGCTGAACGCGGGCGAATCGCTGCGGACGCTGCCTGTGGCGCATTCGGGCGGCGCGAGCGTCCACGCGGTGCTGGCGGCGGATTTGCGCGGCGTCGTCATGCAGGGGGCGATTCCAAGCATCGAGATTGACTTGGGCAGCGAGGAACTCGACGCGCCGGTGATTCGCGGGACACCACTGGGCGTGGCGCGGCTCATCAGCGGCGGCGAGGTGATTGCGGAAGTGCCGCTTGTGGCGGACGCGGACGTGCCCCGCGATGATTTTCCCGCGCACTGGCGGCGGATTTGGGAAAACTGGCTGATGGTAGAAAACGCGCCTGTCACGAATGGGGTGTGACAGGCGCGTTTTTAGTGTGCGGCATTTCATCCGCGATTATGCTTCATTTTGCCCTTCGAGATACGCCCTCTGCCCCAGCGTGAACGCGTCCTGCCCGTAGCAGTCCGTGGCGACGACAAGCGGCAAATCCTTCAAGGTCAGGCGCTTGACGGACTCTGGACCTAAGTCGTCCCAGCAGATGACCTCCAGCGACGTGACGCACTCCGCCATCAGCGCTGCCGCACCGCCGACCGCGGCGAAGTAAACCGCCGGGTACTCCTGCATCGCCGCCATGACTGCCGGGGAGCGGCTGCCCTTGCCAATCATGCCGCGCAGACCGTGCTGCAAAAGCGTCGGGGTGGAGGAATCCATGCGCGTCGAGGTGGTAGGTCCAATGGAACCAACGGGACGTCCGGGCGGCGTGGGCGTCGGACCGGCGTAGTAGATGACTTGACCCGCCAAGTCCACCGGAAGCGGCTTGTCGGCGCGAATCAAATCCATCATGCGCAGATGCGCCGCGTCGCGCGCGGTGTAAACCACGCCGGAGAGCAGGACGTGATCCCCCGCGTGGAGGGACTTCACGTCTTCTTCGGTCAAGGGGGTGGTCAGTTTTCGCATATGTGTTCCTCCCCTCACAGCACCGCCGTCGCGTGGCGCGTGACGTGGCAGCTGACGTTGACGGCGACGGGCAGACCCGCGATGTGCGTCGGCGCGGCAATAATGTGCAGCCCCAGGCAAGTCGTGCGTCCGCCCAGCCCCTGCACGCCGATGCCGGTCTGGTTGATGGCTTCAAGCAGCTCTTCTTCCAGCTGTGCGTAGAACGGGTCGGGGTTGGGCGTGCCCAGCGGCAGCATCAGCGCGCGCTTGGCGTTCTCCGCCACCTGCTCGAAATCGCCGCCGATGCCGATGCCCAGCACCATCGGCGGGCAGGGGTTCGCGCCCGCCGCGCGCACGGTGTCCAGCACGAAGCGCTTCACGCCGTCAATCCCGCTGGCGGGCGTGAGCATCCGCAATTGGCTCATGTTTTCGCTCCCGAAGCCCTTGGGCGCGACGGTCAGCGTCAGCGTATCGCCCGGCACAAGGCGCGTATGGAGGACGGCGGGGGTGTTATCGCCCGTGTTGACGCGCCGGAGCGGGTCGCCGACGACGCTCTTGCGCAGCAGCCCCTCCACATAGCCGCGGCGAACGCCCTCGTTGACCGCCTCGGCGAAATCCCCCGCAATATGCACGTCCTGCCCGACATCGGCAAAGACGACCGCCATGCCGGTATCCTGACAGATGGGCATCTGCGTCGTGCGGGCAATCTGCTCGTTTTTCGTCAGCAGAGAAAGCAAGTCCTTCGCGGGCGCGAAAGGCTCGGTCTCCTCCGCCTGATGGAGCGCCGCCGCCACGTCCTTGGGCAGATTGCGGTTCGCGTCGATGCACAAATGCGCAATCGTCTCCGTGATGGTCTGCGCGTTTACCGTCTTCATGCGTCGTCCTCCTCAAAGAGCTTTTTCAGCCGCAGCGCCGCCGCCTTGACCGCGTTCTTCTTTTCGCCGTCCAGCACGAGTTCGCTCTGCGCGTCCCGCAGCGTCAGACCGTTCCGCACCATTTCGTCAATCAGGCGCGCTTCAAGGCTTACATCCGCCGCGGGGGATTTTTCCTCTGGCAGGCGCACGTCATGAAAATCCAGAATCAGGCAATACTCACCCTTTTCCGCCTTCGGATTCTCCCGCAATTGGCGCAGCACGTCCGCCGCGTCGCCGCGAATCGTCTTTTCATGCAGCTTCGTCAGGTCACAGGATGCGCTGATGCGGCAGCCCGGCAGCGTATCGCAAACCACTTCGACCAGCTCAACGACGCGGAACGGCGACTCATGCACCGCCGCAATCGGCACTTGGCGCGCCATTTGAAGGAGCTTCTCGCGCAGATCCTTCTTTTCGCGCGGCAGGAAGCCGTAGAACGCGAACTCGCGCGTGTCGAATCCGCTGACGGACAAGGCGGAAATGGACGCGCAGCAGCCCGGAATCGCCAGCACCTCAATGCCGCGGTCAACGCACGCCTTCACCAGCGCGTAGCCGGGGTCGGAAATGCAGGGCGTGCCCGCGTCAGTCGTCAGGGCGATGTCGATATTGTCCGCCAGCATCTTGTCCGCCAGATACGCGCCCTTCGTATCCTCGTTGTGCTGATGGCAAGCGGTCAGCGGCGTGTCAATGTCAAAAACGGTCAGGAGCTTCTTCGTCACGCGGGTATCCTCGGCGGCAATCAGCGCGACGCGGCGCAGGGTATCAATGGCGCGCGGGGTCATGTCCTGCAAATTGCCGATGGGCGTGCCCACCACATAGAGCGTCGGCATCACAGCACCTCCAGCTTCTGCGCCACGCGGAGCTTGGCGGAACGCGCGCGCGGGTTGCGGGCGACTTCCTCCTCCGTCGGGGCGACCGCGCCGTGCGCCAAAATCTTCACGACCGGCTTTTTGCCGCAGGTGCAAATCGGCGCTTTCGGCGGGCAGGTGCACGGGTTTTGCAGCCGCTGGAAGCAGCGCTTGACGAGTCGATCCTCCAGCGAATGGAAGGTGATGACGAGCATCCGCCCGCCGGGCTTCAGGCAGTCCACGAAGTCGCAAATTGCCTTGTCCAGCGGGTCAAGCTCATCGTTGACGGCAATGCGGATGGCTTGGAACGTGCGGCGCGCGGGGTGGCCGTCGTCCTTGCGGCGAACCGCCTTGGGAATCGCCGCGTCCACCGCGTGAACGAGGTCAAACGTCGTCTCCATCGGCTTCTTCGCGCGGTGCTCGCAAATCATCTGCGCAATGCGCGCTGCCCACTTCTCCTCGCCGTAATCGCGGATGATGCGGCACAGCTCCTGCTCGCTGGCGGAATTGAGCAAATCCGCCGCCGTGATTCCCTGGCTGACGTCCATGCGCATATCCAGCGGCGCGTCCTCATGATAAGAGAACCCACGTTCGCCGCGGTCAAGCTGGGGGGACGACACGCCGAGGTCAAGCAGCACGCCGTCGAGCTTCGGCGCGCCCGCCGCCATGAGAAGCGCCTTGCCATCGTGGAAATTGCCGTGCAGGGCGTGGAAGCCGGGGAACTCCCGCAGGCGCGCGGTCGCTGCCTCAATCGCGGTCATATCGCGGTCGATGCCGTAGAGCGTCGCCGTGCCGCCGGAGAGACGCAGCATCGCGCCGCTGTGTCCGCCGCCGCCGAGCGTCCCGTCGCAGTACACGCCGTCGGGCTTCACGTCCATCCATTCGAGGACTTCCTGCAATAACACCGGTTCGTGGATAAATTCCATGTCGTTCTCCTTATTTTACCGCCAAGCCAGCCCCAGCGCCGTCCGCAGGCTGCCCGCAAAATACAGCGACCCCGCCGCGACAATCACCGCGTCGTCCCCGGCAAGCCGCTTTGCTTCCGCCAGTCCTTCTTCCAGCGATTTTGCCGCCTGTGCGTGCGCGCCGTGCTGACAGAGGGCATCGGCATACGTCTGCGCATCCAGCGCGCGCGGATTATCCGGCGTAACCGTCACAATGTCGTCCGCAATCGCGCAGAAATCGCGCAGCATGTCCTCCTGCAGCTTATCCGCCAGCACGCCCGTCAGCAGCACGCGCCGCTGATTCGGCAGCTGCTCCTCGACAAAGTTCCGCAGCGCCCGAACGCCCTGCGGGTTATGCGCGCCGTCAATCAGGATGCGCCCGCACCACTCCAGCCGCGCGGGCCACACGGTTGACGCAAGCCCCTCGTACACCGCCTGATCGGGAATCGTCCACCCCTGACGGCGCAGTTCCTCCACCATCGCCAGCACGCTCATGGCGTTCTCGATTTGGTGCGCGCCGGGCAGATTCAGCCGCACGTCCTGCCACTCCTGCGACAGGCGGTAGCTGACCGTCGCCCCATGCGCGTCGCACGCGGCATAGAGAATCGTATCGTCGCTGAGCTGGCGCAGGGGCGCGTGATGCTTCTCCGCCGCCTCGGCGAACACGCGGCGCACACCCTCCTTCGCCGGATGGCAGACGACAGGCGTATTGTCCTTGATAATCCCCGCCTTTTCGCCCGCAATCGCTTCGAGCGTGTTGCCCAGATACGCCATGTGGTCAAGCCCGATGGCGGTAATCGCGCAGAGAATCGGGTGGACGATGTTCGTCGGGTCTTTGCGCCCGCCCATGCCGACCTCGACAATCGCGATATCGCAATTTTCGCCGTCAAACGCAGCGAGCGCGAGCGCCGTCCCCATCTCGAACGGGGTCACAAACGCGCCCTCCGCCCGCATCTCCTCCGCCGCCTGCACAAGCGGATTACCGTATTTCACCATCCGCGCGTCATCCAGCGGCAGCCCATCCAGCCGAATCCGCTCCTGATACGCCTGCAAAAACGGCGACGTATACAGCCCGGTGTGATACCCCGCGCGGCGCAGGACGCTTTCGAGCATCGCGCAGGTACTACCCTTGCCGTTCGTTCCGGCGACATGGACAATCGGCGTGCGCAGGGCGACGTGCATTTTATCCAGCAGCGTCAGCACATTCTGGAAGCCGTTTTTGCTGCCTGTGGCGTAGCTGCCGTGGATGGCGGCGATGATTTCCTCACTGTTCAGCATTGAAAACACCTTCTTTTGCACCTTTTGGTGCTTGATTATTATAGCATACTGGCGGCGCGGTTGCAATCGGATGCGTGCAAAAAGGGTTCCCCCTCTGTTGATTTTCCCTGCTTTTGGGCATGGGTGGGCTGTTATTTCTTGCTTGATTTTTTCCGCTGCTCCCGTCGCCTCTGCACAATCAGGCGGTAAAAGGGCAACCAAAATAAAAACTTCCGATAAAAATCAACTACCAGGAGTGTGCACCCGAAGGGGTCGAGGGGGCGATCGGAAAGCCCCCGTCGCCTCCGCAGAGGCGAAATTCTCTGCGTAATCCCAAAGAAAAGGGAGACTGCCTCCAAGCAGTCCCCCAGAAAAAATTCCCAATTACATAGATTCCTTGAGTTCCGCAATGCGCTTTTCGACCTGCTCCGCCTTCTGCTGATTCAGCGCCAGCTTGCCCTTCTCCTGCTCCACCAGCGCGGCGGGCGCCTTGCTCACAAAGCCCGGATTGTTCAGCTTGCCCTCAGCACGGGCGATTTCCTTGTGCAGGTTGTCGAGTTCCTTGCTCAGGCGCGCGATTTCCTTCTCGAAGTCCACCAAGTCGCCCAACGGGATGTAGAGCGTGCACGCCTTCGTCACGGCGGAAACGGTCTTTTCCGTCACGGCGGCGCTGCTTTCAATGATTGCCGTTTCGCTTGCGCCTGCCAGACGCTGGAAATACTGTCCGGCGTGCGCAAGCGTCTCCGCCCAGCCATCCGCGGGAAGCAGCATCAGGTGCGTGCGCTTGCCCGCGGCGACGTTCATTTCCGCGCGTAGGTTGCGGATGGTGCGGATGACCTCCATCACGCCCTCCATCTTCGCTTCCTCGTCCGGGAAGTCCAGCTCCGGCTTCACTTCCGGCCACGATTTGAGCATCAAGAAGCCCTCGCTGCCCGGCAGGAACTTGTACACCTGCTCGGTCAGGAACGGCATGAACGGGTGCAGCAGCTTCAGCAGCCCTTCCAGCACATACAGCAGCACGCCCTGCACGGCTTTCTTTGCCACCGGATCGTCGCCATTTAAGCGGCTCTTCGCAAGCTCGATGTACCAGTCGCAGAACTCGCTCCACGCGAAATCATAGATGCGGTCCGCCGCCAGACCGAACTCGCCTTCTTCCATATTGGAAGAAATCGCGCGCGTCGCGTCCTGGAAGCGGGACAGAATCCACTGATCCGCCGCGGTCAGATGCGCGGTGTCCAGCGGCGCTTTCTCCGTCACGTTCATCAGCACGAAGCGGCTGGCGTTCCAAATCTTGTTGGCGAAATTGCGGGCGGATTCCACGCGCGCCGGGATGTAGCGGGTGTCGTTGCCCGCGCTCACGCCCATCACCAGTGAGAAGCGCAGCGCGTCTGCGCCGTACTGGTCGATGACTTCCAGCGGGTCAACGCCGTTGCCCAGCGACTTGGACATCTTGCGCCCCAGTTCGTCGCGCACCAGGCCGTGAATCAGCACCGTCTGGAAGGGCGGAACCTGCATTTCCTCCAAGCCCATCGTAATCATGCGGCTAACCCAGAAGGTAATAATATCATAGCCCGTCACGAGCAGGTTCGTGGGATAGAAGTACTTCAAATCCTCGGTGTTGTCCGGCCAGCCGAGCGTGGAGAACGGCCACAGGGCAGACGAGAACCAAGTGTCCAGCACGTCCTCATCCTGCTTAATGTGCGCAGAACCGCACTTGCAGCAGCAAGTCGGGTCTTCGCGGCTGACGGTCATCGCGCCGCAGTCGTCGCAGTACCACACCGGAATGCGGTGGCCCCACCACAGCTGACGGCTGATGCACCAGTCGCGGATATTTTCCATCCAGTTCATATACTGCTTCGTGAAGCGCTCCGGCACGAACTTCGTTTCGCCGCTCTTGACGCAGGCAATCGCCGGTTCCGCCAGCGGCTTCATCTTCACGAACCACTGCCGGGAGACCATCGGCTCAATCACCGTATGGCAGCGGTAGCAGGTGCCGACCTCGTGGGTCAGCGGCTCGATGCTCTTCAGCAGCCCCAATTCCTGCAAGTCCGCGACAATCGCCTTGCGCGCTTCCAGCGTCGTCATGCCGGCGTACTTGCCGCAGTCAATCGCCTGACCGTCGGCGTCCTTCGCGGCGTCCTCCGCGCCGGTCATGTGGCCGTCATAAGTGAACACGCGCACGACGGGCAGGTTGTGGCGCTGACCGACTTCGTTATCGTTCGGGTCATGCGCGGGGGTGATTTTCACCACGCCTGTGCCCTTTTCCATGTCGGCGTGTTCGTCGCAGATAATCGGGATTTCGCGGTTCGCCAGCGGCAGCAGCACATGGCAGCCGTGCAGGTGGGCATAGCGCGGGTCGGCGGCGTTAATCGCCACGGCGGTGTCGCCGAGCATGGTTTCGGGGCGGGTGGTTGCCAGTTCCAGCATCTCGCCCGTCTCCTTCACAGGATACAGCAGATGCCAGAAATTGCCTTCCTTCTCCTGATATTCCACTTCCGCGTCCGAAATCGCGCTCTCGCAGCACGGGCACCAGTTGACCAGCCGGTTGCCGCGGTAAATCAGCCCCTTTTCGTACAGGCGGACGAACACCTCGCGCACTGCCTTGGAGCAGCCCTCGTCCATCGTGAAGCGCTCGCGGCTCCAGTCGCAGCTGATGCCCATGCGGCGCTGCTGGGTGACGATGCGTCCGCCGTACTCTTCCTTCCACTTCCACGCGCGGTCAAGGAAGCCCTTGCGGCCGAGGGACTCCTTGGTCAGCCCCTCTTTGCGCATCGCATCGACGATTTTCACTTCCGTCGCGATGGCGGCGTGATCCGTGCCGGGCAGCCAGAGCGTCGGATCACCCTTCATGCGGTGATAGCGGACGGCGAGATCCTGCAGGGTGCAGTCCAGCGCGTGGCCCATGTGCAGCTGACCGGTGATGTTGGGCGGCGGCATGACAATGGTGAAGGGCTTCTTGCCTTCCACGCGGTGCGCCTCAAACGCGCCGGAGGATTCCCAGTCGCGGTAAATTTCGCTTTCCACGGCTTGGGGATTGAATGTTTTCTCCATTTCCATGTGAATGACCTCCTATATACGATTTACAGTTAGCGCAGGTGAATCTGGAAAGAGTATCATGCAAAAATGAGGATTGCGCCGACGAGTGCGACGACGCAGCCGACGATTTTGGTAATGATATTGGCCTTTTCGCTGCCCGAAAACATCTTTCGGGCGACGATGCCGGACGTATAGACGAGGATTGCGCCCAGCACGAGCAGGAATGTGCCCGGCTGGAGCAAGCGCTCCGCGATCTGCTGGAAGTAGTTCATACGGGTGTCCTTTCCGCGTGAAATGATTGCCAAAACGCAAAAACAGCCCCATCCCGAAGGACGGAGCTGTTTCCGTGGTACCACCTTGCTTCGCAGCGCAAACACTGCCTCAAGCGCACGGTCACGGGTGCGAACCGCATTCGGCTACTTTCCATGCGGAAAAAAATCCTGCATCATCCTCACCGAACGCTCTGTGAAGCGACCTTCCCCTGACGGCTGTGCGAGCGGCCTCTCAGCCGGTGAACCACCCTCTCTGAGCCAGCAAAATCAGGGTACTCCTCATCACGTTGCGAGCATATGGAATTGCGGGGAATGTAGGAAATCAGGCAGAACAGGATAACCCCGCTGCTACCTTCCTTCCCTCATTTGCCCCCGGATACCAATTAGGCGTTCTTTTCCTCGTTGACCGCAACGACCTGCACGCCCTTGTAGAAACCGCAGTGCTTGCACACGCGGTGAGCCAGCTTCATCTGATGGCACTGGGGGCACTCAACGATGCCGGGCACGGTGAGCTTCCAGTTCGCACGACGGCTGTGCTTGCGAGCCTTAGAGATTTTTCCCTTCGGAAGAGCCATGGTTACACCTCCTCGTTATTGGCAGCCAAATTGCTGACCGAATTATTCTTTGTTGTCGGACTTTTCAGCCAGCAACTGCTGCAATGCCGCAAAAGGACGCTGTACATTCGCATCGTCCCGGCAATGCTTGTGTTGGTTGACCTCCTCGTACTCCTCAAAGCCCCTGCAATCTTCCTTGCACAGGAAGCGCATCGGCAGATTGAGCAGCACATGCGTCAGGGTGAGTTTCGCAAAATCAAGCTGCGCGCCTTCATACACGAAAATCTCATCATCCTCCGGGTCGCCCCCATGCAGGAACGTTTCCCGGAAATCCCCCGTAACGGGGCAGGACGCAGGAGACAGGCATTTGGCACAATGGGCATGAGCGGTTGTCGTCAGACTTCCTTCTACCACAACACTGCCATCTTCATTGGCAGTCAGATGCCCGGAGAGCTGCACGGGGGCAAACGCGACCTCCTCGCCGCTCACATCCTGCGGGGCAATGGTCTGCTCCACAGCGAATGCGTAAGCCGTTCCCGGATCACGCAGGGCATGAAGTACATCCAGCTTCAAATGCTCACCACCTCAAATTAGACCATTTCATATTATAGGTTTTTTCGCGGGTTTTGTCAACACCTTTTCGCGGAAAAAAGCGTCTTTTCCCCGAAAAAAGTTGCGCGCCCCTGCGAAAAAAGCCCTCGTCTGACTGAAACTTACTTCTTCGCGCCCTCGACCAGTTCCTTGGTGTCGCGCGCAATCATGATTTCCTCGTTCGTGGGGATGACGCAGATCGTCACCTTGGAGTCGTCAGTGGAGATGACGGCTTCCTTGCCGCGCACCTTGTTCTTCTCCACGTCCAGCTTCGCGCCCATCCACTCCATGTCCTTCATGACGGATTCGCGCAGTTCCGGGCCGTTTTCGCCGATGCCCGCCGTGAACACGATAATGTCCACGCCGCCCATCGCCGCCGCGTAGGAGCCGATGTACTTCTTGATGCCGTAGTGCAGCATGTCACGCGCCAGCGCCGCACGGTCGTTGCCCTCATCCGCCGCCTTGTCGATGTCGCGCATGTCGGAGGACAGGCCGGAGATGCCCATCAGACCGGACTGCTTGTTCATCATCGTCAGCACTTCGTTGACGGTCATGTGGTCATTGTTGGCAATAAACTGCACAACCGCCGGATCGCAGGAGCCGGAACGCGTGCCCATGACAACGCCTTCCAGAGGGGTCAGACCCATCGACGTGTCAACGCACTTGCCGTCCACCACCGCGGACATGGAAGAGCCGTTGCCCAGATGGCAGATGATAATCTTCTTGCCGATGGGGCTCACGCCGAGGAACTCGCACACGCGCTTGCTCACATAGCGGTGGGACGTGCCATGGAAGCCGTAGCGGCGGACGCCCATTTCCTTATAATAGCGGTACGGAACGCCATACATGAACGCCTTCGGGGGCATGGTCTGATGGAACGCGGTGTCGAACACGGCCACCTGCGGCGTGTGCGGCATAACTTCCTCGCACGCCTCAATGCCCATCAGGTTCGCCGGATTGTGCAGCGGGCCCAGCGGGATGAACTTGCGGATGGCAGCCTTCACTTCGTCGGTGATGATGCAGCTGGCGGTGAACTCCTCGCCGCCGTGCAGCACGCGGTGACCCACCGCGCCGATTTCATCCACGGACTTGAGCACGCCCTTTTCCGGGTCAAGCAGCGCACGCAGCATCAGCTTCGTCGCCACGACGTGGTCCGGAATCGGCTCATAGAGGTCGATGACCTTCGACATGTCAGGGGTCTTCTGGTTCAGGTGGGAGCCTTCAATCGCGATGCGCTCCACCTGCCCCTTGACGATCATTTGCTCGTTGTCCATGTCCACCAGCTGGTACTTCAGGGAGGAAGAACCCGCGTTGACAATCAGAACCTTCATGGATGGTTACACTCCTTCTATTTCTATCAACCAGATATTCATTTATTCGTTTGTTTCCGGCGCTTTGACCGTCACGCCGGTTTTCTGCGCCCAGTCCCACGCCGGGCTGCCCTCCGGGGTCACCAAGACGTTTTGCGCAAAGGACGTAATGCTCCCACTGCCTGCTTGCCCTTCCATCACGCCGATGGCTGTTACGCTGGCGGGAATCACGATTTCCGTCAGCTTCGGGCAGATGCCGAATGCCAGCAGACCAATCGTTTCCGTGCCTTCCGGCAGAACGATTTTCTCCACCGTCACGTCGTAGTGGAATGCAAAGGGGTCAATCGTCTTCATCCCTTCGGGGAGGATGATTTCTTCCGCCGGCGAAATGTCGGAGAAGCAATGCAGCAATCTCGTTCCGTCCGCCGTCATCAGCAGACCGTTCGTCTCGTCGAGCTTGAACGCTGCATCGTCCTCCGCGAGGGTCAGCGACTGCAAGCCATGCAGCCCGATGAAGTTCAGCTGCTCGATTTCGGTCAAACTGCTCGGCAGCGTCAAGTGCGTCAGGTAGTAATTATACTGCAGGGCGCTTCCGCTGATTTTCTTCAGGCCTTGCGGCAGGTCGAAATCCATCAGGCGGAAACAGCTTTCCAGCGCGCCATACGGCAGTTCCGCCAGTCCATCAGGCAGCGTCAGACTGACCAGATAGTTGTCGCCGGAGAAGCACAAATCGCCGATTTCCGTCACGCTGTCCGGCACGACAACGGTCGTCACGTGCTTCTCATAGAACGCCTTGTCCGCCAGCGCCGTCACCGGCTGACCGTCGATTTCCGACGGAATCAGCACATGTTCGCGCGTCCCAGTATAATCGGTAATGGTCACTTCGCCGTTTTCCGCCGTGCAGTCGAAATCCGACGCGGGATTGACCCGCTCGTCCTTCCGATGGAACACGCGCAGAGACTGACCAACTTCCAGTGCCTGCTGCACAAACGCGTCGTCGTCGTTGGGGAACATGAGGAAGTACAGGTCGCCCGAATCCCCAATCCAGAGGATGTCAAAGCCCTGCCCGTTCATCTCCACCAGCACCGCCGGCATGTCGTTGATGGTCATTTCCTGCAAGCGCGTGCTTTGCGGGGTCGTGATGCCCAGCATCACTGCCGTGCCTTCAGGGATGAACGAGGTCAGCCCCAGCCGGTCGCTCGCCTCATTGGGCGTGTAGTCCGCCGGAATCTTCACCATCATCAGAAGCTGTTCGCTGTCGTTCATCGCGTAGGCAATGGGCGGCACGCCTTCCAGCTCTACGAACTGATAGCCCCAATCTATGGGCAGCTCAAGAACGGTGTTGTCATCCAGTTGCAGCGGGAACACGTCGTAAAGCGGCATCCGGGTGGAAGATGTTTCCTCCGCCGCCGCGCAGACAGGCAGTGCCGTCAGCAGCAGCGCAAGGGTCAAGAGAAGAGCGGTCAAACGAGATTTCATGCAGGGTTTCCTCCTTTTGTTCTCCAAACGCTTTGAAAACGTTTTGTAAACATAGAACGCTTGGGGCGTAGAAAACCCTGCATGGCGATACGATTTTTCCGCAAAAAAGCCGAATAATTCGGATTACTTGACGATTTCGCCCATCTGCGCACGGCCGCAGCCAGCCGCGTTGGACTCGTCGGTGTCAATATGCATCGCCAGCGCGTACTTGTCGCTCACGCGGACAACCACGTCGCCGAACACGAGGGAGCGGCCGTCGGTATCCACCTTCACGGACACAACGTCCTTGTCCTTCACGCCGTATTCCTCAGCGTCCGCGGGGGTCATGTGGATGTGGCGCTTGGCGGCGATCACGCCCTCGGTCAGCTCCACTTCGCCCGCCGGGCCAACCAGCTTGCAGGCGCCCGAACCCGCGATGTCGCCGGATTCACGCACAGGCGCGGTCACACCGATGGAACGCGCATCCGTCAGGGACAGCTCCACCTGCGTCGCGCTGCGAACCGGGCCGAGGATGCTCACGCCGGTCAGGGTCTTCTTCGGGCCGACAACGTCCACGCGCTCCGCGCTGGCATACTGACCGGGCTGGGACAGCATCTTCTTGACGGTCAGTTCATAGCCCTTGCCGAACAGGGTTTCCAGATCCTGCTGGGTGACATGAACGTGACGAGCGGAGGTTTCCACGATGAACTGCTTCATATGAATTACTTCCTTTTCATGGTCTTGTTTGGGGATGAACCCAATCTATTATACCATCTTTCGGCGGTTCTGTAAAGGCAAAAACGGCGGCAAAATTGCATCATTCCACGTCATTTCGCGCGTTCGCTTGACGTTTCTGTTCTTTTTGTTATAATAGGAACGCACCTTTTCATTGCTCATTCCTCATTCCTCATTGCTCATTAAAAGGAGTTTTTCCATGCGCATTGTCGGCGTGATTGCCGAGTACAACCCCTTCCATTCGGGGCACGCGCACCAATTGCGTCAGGCGCGGGAAGCCGCCCACGCGGATGCGGTCGTCGCCGTCATGTCCGGCTGCTTCGTGCAGCGCGGCGACGCGGCGATTGTCTCCCCCGCCATCCGCGCGGCGATGGCGCTGCAAAATGGCGCGGATGCCGTGATTCTGCTGCCCGCGCTGTGGTCTGTCCGCGACGCGGAGCACTTCGCCTTAGGCGGCGTACATCTGCTGACCGGCTTGGGCTGCGACGCGCTCTCCTTCGGCGCGGAAACGGCAGATCTTCCCCTGCTGCAAGCGGCGGCGGATGCGCTCGAATCCCCCGATTTACCCGCAGCGATTCAGCCGCATCTGTCCGCCGGGCTACCCTATCCCGCTGCGCTTTCCGCCGCGATGGCGGAGGTCGCCCCGGCTGCCGCGCGTGTCCTCCAATCCCCCAACAACACGCTCGGCGTGTGCTACCTGCGCGCGCTTCGGCGATTGGGCGCGTCCATCGACGTGTACCCGATTGCCCGCGCGTCGGATTATCACGCATCCGCCATTGGGGATGGCTTTTCGTCCGCCACGGCGATTCGCTCCGCCCTCCTGCGCGGCGACTGGTCATCCGCCTATTCCGCCATGCCGGGGCGTGCGGCGGACTTGCTGGAAAATCAGGCGCTGGAAAATCACCTGCACCGCCCGGAGGCGCTGGACACGCTGCTGCTGGCGCGGCTTCGGCTGATGGATGAGGTGGATTATGCCGCGCTGCCGGACATCAGCGAAGGCATCGAGCGCCGACTGCGCCGATTTGCCGACACTGCCCGCACGCGTGATTCGCTCCTGCAAGCCGCCAAGACGCGGCGATACCCGTATGCGCGCTTGTCGCGGCTGGCGACGCACGCGCTGCTGGGCGTGACGCAGGCGGTCGTTGACAGCAATCCACTGCCGCCTGCCGCGTTCCTGCTTGGCTTCCGGCGCGGGTGCGAACCGCTGCTGTCGCATTTGGCGCAGGGGGCGATTCCGCTGGTCAGCAGCGCGGCACAGTGCGGGAAAGACGCGGCGTGGGCGCAGGTGGAGCGGCGCGCGTGGGGGCTGTGGGCGCTCGGCGCGGGGGTCGATGGCGATATGTGGCAGCGATATGGCGTGGTGCGGGCGTGAGCATCCCGAAGGGCATCCCCCCGCGTTCCAATCATCAACTGCAATTATTTATATAGGAGCAAATCATCATGAATCATCACGAATACAACCTCTACGCCACCGCCGCGTTCGGGCTGGAGGGCATCGTCGGCGCGGAACTCAAGCGCCTGAAAATGCAGAATGTCCGCGCGGAACTCGGCGGCGCGCGCTTCACGGGCACGCTCACAGACGCGTTCCTGTGCAATCTGCGCTTGCGCAGCGCCGACCGCGTGCTCATCGTGCTGGCGGAGGACGAATGCCGGACGTTCGAGGAGCTGTTCCAGCTGGTCAAGTCCATCGCGTGGGAGGACATCATGCCCGCCGACGCGAAAATCAACGTGTCCGGCAAGTGCGTCCGCAGTCAATTGATGAGCGTCCGCGATTGTCAGGCGATTACCAAAAAAGCCATCATCGAGCGGCTGAAAGCGGCGACGCACCGCGCGGTTTTCCCGGAGACGGGCGCGGCGTACCCCATCGACGCCGCCATCCACTCAGACCGCGTGCGCATCACCCTTGACACCTCCGGCGAAGCCCTCAACCGCCGCGGATACCGCACTTGGAACGGCGAAGCGCCCCTGCGCGAAACGCTCGCCGCGTCTTTGGTGGAGCTGTCCCCGTGGCGGCCGGGGATGCGCCTCTACGACCCCTGCTGCGGCACAGGCACGCTGCTGATTGAAGCTGCGTTCCGGCAGGAACACCGCGCGCCGGGGCTGACCCGCGCGTTCGCCATGGAGCAGTTTTCCATTTTCCCGGCGGAGGAATGCCGTCAAATCCGCGAGACGTGCAAGGCGGACGTGCTGCCCGACCACGTTTTCGGCATTGCCGGATCGGACAAAGACCCCGAAGCGCTCGAACTGGCGCGGCGGCATGTGCGTCAAGCGGGGCTGGAGGGCAAAATCGAGCTGACGTGCCAGCCGCTGGAAAAGCTGAAGCTGGAGGGCGAACCGGGTGTGTTCCTGTGCAATCCGCCCTACGGGGAGCGCCTTGAAGACCGCAAGACGTGCGAGGGCATCTACCGCGAACTGGGGCGGATGATGCGCCGCCACCCCGGCTGGAGCCTGTGCGCCATCACGTCCGACCCGACGTTCGAGCGGTCGTTCGGCCGCCGCGCGGACAAGAAGCGCCGCCTGTACAACGGGCGGCTGGAATGCGAATTCATGACGTTCCTTGACCCGAAATCCGCAAAGCGCAAGTAAGGAGGAAGTACCAGAATGAACATGCCCGCACCCGGTTTTTACGCCCCCGCCGCTGACCGCTATGCGCACATGCCCTACGTCCACTGCGGCCGCTCCGGGCTGAAGCTCCCCCGCGTCTCCCTCGGTTTGTGGAACAATTTCGGCTCGGTCACGCCGCAGGATACCGCGCGCGACATGCTGCTGACGGCATTCGACGCAGGCATCACCTACTTCGATTTGGCAAACAACTACGGCCCTCGCCCCGGCGCGGCGGAAGAAACGCTGGGGAAAATTATGGACAGCGACCTGCGCCCGCACCGCGACGAGCTGATTCTCGCCACCAAAGCAGGCTACACCATGCAGGACGGCCCGTATGGCGACGGCGGCAGCCGCAAGTACCTCATGAGCAGCCTCGACGCAAGCCTGCGCCGCATGAAGGTCGATTATGTGGACATCTTCTACCATCACCGCTTCGACCCGGACACGCCGCTGGAGGAGACCATGCGGACGCTGGCGGACATTGTGCATCAGGGCAAGGCGCTCTACGTCGGCATCAGCAACTATTCCGCCGAGCAGACGGCGCAGGCGGCGGACTTACTGGCAGCTTTCGGCGTGCCGCTGACGATTCACCAGCCGCGCTACAACATGCTTGACCGCTGGATTGAGCGCGGCACGCCCAGCCTGTGCGACGTGCTGCTGAACCGCGGCATCGGCGCGGCAGTGTTCTCCCCTCTCAATCAGGGCTTGCTGACTGACCGCTACTTGCACGGCATCCCGGCGGATTCGCGCGCGGCGTCCTCCTGCGTGTTCCTGAACGAAGGCAACGTGACGGCGGATGTTCTGACGCGCGTGCGGGCGCTGAACGCGATGGCATCGGCGCGCGGCGAAACGATGGCGCAGCTGGCGCTTGCGTGGGTTTTGGAGAATCCGGCGATTACGACGGTGATTACCGGCGCAAGCCGCCCTGCGCAGATTCTTCAAAACGTGGAGACGGTGCGGAAGCATGTGCCGCTGACGGACGAGGAAAAAGCGGCGATTGAGAAGATTTTGGGGTAAAGGGAGAACCGAGGGGCTTTGCCCCTAACCCCCACCAGAGGCGCTGCCTCTGGACTCCGCAAGGGACTTCGTCCCTTGACCCTTTCGCGCGATGGAGTTGAGCGCGCTCTCATACTTCTTCCGCGTGTTGATTGAGGGTGACCAAGGGGCGCTGCCCTTGACCCTTTCGCACGATTGCGTTGAGCACACGCTCATACTTCTTCCGCGTGTTGATTGGAGCACGAAAAAGGCGGTTCGGTGTTTATGCCGAATCGCCCTTTTTCGTTGGATTTTGCGGATGGCGCAGTATCCCCTCATTCCGCCCGTGCCAGCTTTTCCGTCGCCGAATTTGCGTCGGGCTGGAAGAAAATATCCCGTCCTTCGTTGCTTTCGCGGATGAAATCCTGCAATGCCACATTCGTTTCATGCGCGAAATCGCCGTAAATCGCGAGTTTGAAGCCGTAATTCACGAATTTTTGCAGGATTTCGCCCGCAATGCCCGTCGAAAGCACGAAAAAATCCCCCGTGATGGCTTCGCGGTTGAGGGCGATGCGCTTGCAGCCCGTCTCCGCGCGTACCGTCATCATCAGGTCGAGCGCGGACTGCACGTCCGTCATCAGCGGCTTTTCGCTGCGAATCAGCGCAATGGCCACGCCGTCTTGGTTGACTTGCTGGATGTACATATTCTTACTCCTTGTGATGCAGGCGTTTGCAGATGCTTTCGCACGCCGCGCAGCCGCCTTCGCCGGTTTCGCGCAGGGACGTCGGCAGCGCGTCGCCAACTTCCTTCATCGCCAGAATCACCTCGTCAGGCTCAATCGGGCAGCGAATGCCGCTGAGCACCATGTCCGCCGCCGTAAACGCGATGCCGGACGCGCCCACGTTGCGGTACACGCAGGGCACTTCCACCAGCCCGCCGACGGGGTCGCAGACCAGCCCCAGCAGGTTCATCAGCGCAAACGCCGCCGCGTCCGCGCACTGCTGCGGATTGCCGCCCTCCAGATACACCAGCGCCGCCGCCGCCATCGCCGCCGCCGAGCCGCATTCCGCCTGACAGCCGCCCTCCGCGCCGGAGATGCTCGCCTGCGTTGCAATCGCCTGACCGACCGCCGCCGCGACGAACAGCGCGTCCACCGCCTGTTCCTCCGTCGCGCCTTTTTCTTCCATCATTGCCAGCACCGCGCCGGGCAGAATCCCGCACGCGCCCGCCGTCGGGGCAGCGACGATTTTGCCCATGCAGCCGTTGCACTCCGCCGTCGCCAGCGCGTACACTTCCGCCTTGCCCAGCAAATTTCCTGCCAGACACTTGCCCGCCTGCAGGCGCTTCATCATCAGCGCCGCCTGTCCGCCCGTCAGCCCGGTAACGCTGCGCAGGCGCTCATCCAGCCCCTGCTGCGCCGCCTCCTGCATCACGCGCAGGTGATGGCGCATTTTTTCGCGCACCGCCAGCGCGTCCAGCCCGGATTCCTCCGCCTGTTTTTCAATCGCGCACCGCGCAATCGACCCATGATGGCTCGCCATGCGCACCCATTCGTGCAGCGTGTAGTCCATCAGTCATCCCTCCTTTTGAGGAACGTGCAGCTCCTGATATCGGGGATTTGGCGGATGATGTCCAAGTCCGCCTGGGAGGGCGCGCCGTCAAGCTCCAGCACCATCATGGCGTCTCCGCCGAGTTTGCGGCGATAGACCTGCATGTTCGCGATGTTGACGCGGTGGCGCGCCAAGGTCGACGTGACCGCCGCAATCGCGCCGGGCATGTCAATGTGGTGGATAATCATCGTGTCCGCCTTGCCGGTGAAATTGACGCTCAAACCGTTGATGCGGTGGATTTCGATGTTGCCGCCGCCGACGGACGCCGCTTCGAGGGTCAGCGCCGTGCCGCGCTCCCCCGTGACGTGCAGCCGGACGGTGTTCGGGTGCGCCCCGCGGAGATTGACCTGCTCAAAGCGCACGTCCATGCCCTGTTGACGGGCGATTTCCAGCGAATCGCGCAGGCGGGGGTCGTCGACGTGCATACCCAGCAATCCGCCGACGATAGCGCGGTCTGTGCCATGGCCGCGGTATGTTTTGGCGAACGAGCCATGCAGCCCGACATCCGCCTTGACCACCTTTTCGCCCAGCAGCGAATACGCGGTCAGCCCAATGCGCGCCGCGCCCGCGGTATGGGAGCTGCTTGGCCCAATCATCACGGGACCTATCAGGTCGAACAAATCCATGCGTTCCACGCCTTTCCGGGAAAACGGTTTTTCCGTCTTCTTGCTCTATTGTACCTGTTTTCCGCTGATTTTGCAATGGATTTTTGTAAGAAAAACGCCCGATTCGACAGCGGGATTCATGCCAAACCGGGTGTTTATGCTGATTTTCTGCATATTTTTGCGGTTTCAGGGGCAGACCGAACAGCCCACTAACTAAAAACCTTCCGGCAAAAGTCAATAAACATGGGAGTGCGCTCCGAAGGGGTCGAGGGGGCGATCGGAAAGCCCCATCGTCGCCTCCGCAGAGGCGAAACCCCTGCGAAGCAAGAACAATCAAGCCGGAAAAAATCATCCAATCCGCAAGCCGCGAAACCGCAAGTTTCCCGAAGCAGGCTTTACAAAGCCCACCCCTGCGCCCGGATGGTCTGCGCAATCTCCTCGCAGCACTGCGCGCACAGCGCCGCGTCCTGCGCTTCCACCATCACGCGCACCAGCGGTTCCGTGCCGCTCTCGCGCACCAGCACGCGCCCCGTGTCGCCCAGCTTTTCCTCCGCCGCGCGAATCGCTTCCTGCACCTTCGCGTCCGCCTGCGCCGCCTTCTTGTCCTTTACCCGCACGTTCATCAGCTTCTGCGGATAAATCGTCAGGTCAGAAGCCAATTGATGCAGCGTTTTCTTCGCCGCGCACATGACCTCCATCACCTTCAGGCTCGTCAGGATGCCGTCGCCGGTTGACGCGTACTTGCTGAAGATAATGTGCCCGGACTGCTCGCCGCCCAGACGGCAATTGTTCTTCGTCATGTACTCGTAGACGTACTTGTCGCCCACAGCGGTCTTGGCGGATGCAATGCCGAGGTCATCCAGCGCGCGGAACAGCCCCAGATTGCTCATCACCGTCGCGACGACCGTGTTGCCCAGCAGCTCGCCCGTCTGCTTCATGTGCCGTCCGCAGATGAAGAGGATGTGGTCGCCGGTGATTTCCATGCCCGTTTCGTCCACGCACAGGCAGCGGTCCGCGTCGCCGTCGAAGGCAAAGCCCACGTCGCAGTGGTTTTCGACGACGAACTTCTGCAAGCCCCCAATGTGCGTCGAACCCGCGTCGCGGTTGATGTTCAGCCCGTTCGGTTCGGCGTTGATGACCAGCGTCGTCGCCCCCAGCGCGTCAAAAACCGCCTTGGCGATGTTCCAGCTGGAACCGTTGGCGCAGTCCAGCGCAATCCGCCGCCCGCGGAAGGAGTACAGCCCCAGCGAAATCAGGTAGCCGACATAGCGGTTGCGCCCGGACACATCGTCCACCGTGCAGCCAATCTGCTCCTGATGCGCGAAGGGAATTTCGTCCCACGTCTGCCCGAAGCATTCCAGATGCCCGTCCAGGTAGGCTTCGACAAGGGCAATCGTGTCCTCATCCATCTTTTCGCCCTGCCCGTTGATGAGCTTGATGCCGTTGTCGTAGTACGGGTTATGGCTGGCGGAAATCATGATGCCGCAGTCAAAGCCATCGAGCCGCGCGACGAACGCGACGGACGGGGTCGTTGTGACATGGAGAAGGTACGCATCCGCGCCGGACGCGGTCAGCCCGCCGACGAGCGAATACTCGAACATATAGCTGGAACGGCGGGTATCCTTGCCGATGACGATGCGCGGGCGGGTGTGGTCGCCATTGCGGCGCTTGCACTCGCCGTAGTACCAGCCGAGAAAGCGTCCCACCCGGTAGGCATGGTCAGCGGTCAGCTCCTTGTTCGCTTCTCCGCGGAATCCGTCCGTTCCGAAATACTTGCCCATAATGGTCGTCTCCTTCGCTTTCGCGTTGATTTTTGGGTGATGGCAAACAGGTTTTTTATAACTAAATGGTCTATTGTGCAGCTTCCAGAGGGCATGAAAACAGACGAAGTCTGCGGTCGCCCTCTGGACTCCTTCGGCGCTCCTCCGGTTGTTTCTTGATTTGTATTGAAAATAATTATAGTTTGTGTGCTATTTGCCCACTAACTAAATAAGCCCCGATAAAAATCAATAAACATGGGAGTGTGCAACCGAAGGTTTCCAAAGGGCGATCGGAAAGCCCTTTGGTCGCTCCCGCAGGAGCGAAACCCCTGCGCAGCAAAAACGCACAATGATGCAGGAGAAGCCCGCATCGGCTTCCCCTGCTTAGGGTCAGGGGGACACACAAATCCCCCTTTTATTTCGCGTCATACCCCAGCGTGCGCAAATCCGACGCGCGGTTGCGCCAGTCGGGACGCACCTTCACCCATAACTTCAGGTTTACATGCAGCCCCAGCAGCTTCTCGATGTCCTCGCGCGCTTCCGAGCCGATGGTTTGCAGCATCGCGCCGTGCTTGCCGATGATGATGCCCTTGTGCGCGTCGCGTTCGCAGTAAATCGTCGCGTTGATTTCCATAAAGTTGTCGTTCATCTTCTCCATGCCCATCATTTCCACGCCGATGCCGTGCGGCACTTCGTCGCGCAAATGCTGGAGTGCCTTCTCGCGAATCAGCTCCGCACAAATCAGCCGCTCCGGCTGATCGGTCATCATGTCGTCCGGGAAATACTTCGGGCCTTCCGGCAGGTGCGTGGCAAGCTGCTTCGTCAGGTCATCCAGCCCGTCGCCGGTTTTGGCGCTGATGGGGATAATCGCGTCATAGGCAAGGTCGGCGAAGGACGCAATCAGCCCCAGCAGCTTTTCCGGCGGCAGCAGGTCAATCTTGTTGATTGCCAGCACCTTCGGCACTTTCTTGCCCGCCATATCACGGACGATGGCGCGGTCGTGTTCGCCCACCTGCGTCGCGTCCACCAGCACCAGCACGCCATCCATGCCGTCCATCGCGTCCTTGACGGACTGCATCATGCTTTCGCCCAGCTTCGTACGGGGCGTGTGGATGCCGGGGGTGTCGAGGAACACAATCTGCCAATCAGGGCGCGTCATCACGCCCATGATGCGGTTGCGCGTCGTCTGCGGGCGGCTGGAGACAATCGCAATTTTCTCGCCGACCATCGCGTTCATCAAGGTGGATTTGCCAACGTTCGGGCGACCCACAATGGTAATAAATCCAGAATGGAATTTCGTATTTTCGCTCATTTATATTTACTCCTGTTTACTCCTTTGTTGTCAGCTGCTGCGGTCCGAAGCCGTGCGGCAGCAGTTCCGGCAGGGTCGCGCTTTCCGTGCCGCCCTGCCACGTCACCAGCACGCGGATATTCGGTGCAAATTCGTTGAGCACCTGTCGGCACGCGCCGCAGGGCCACGGGGCGGCGTCGCGCGAGGCAATCGCAATCGCGGTGAACTCCCGCGCGCCCTCGCTGACCGCCTTGAACATCGCCGTGCGCTCGGCGCAGTTCGTCAAACCGAACGACGCGTTCTCGATGTTGCAGCCTTGAAACACGCGGCCATCCGCGCACAGCAGCGCCGCGCCGACCGGATAGCCGGAATAGGGTGAATAGCTCCGCAGCATCGCCTGCCGCGCCATTTCCAGCAGCGTCTCATCGGAAACGTCGGTCTGCATTTCGCCATCGCGCGTCATGCCGATGGCGGACAGAATCTTCTCCTCCATCGCCCGCATCTTCTTTTTGTCTTCGTCCTCAATGTGGTCATAGCCCATCAGGTGGCACAGACCGTGGACGGTCAAATACGCCGCCTCCCGCTCCGGGGAATGCCCATACTCCGCCGCCTGCGCCAGCACATGCGGCATGGAGATGATGAGATCGCCGAGCATACAGGCATCCACCTCGTCATCCAGCTCGCGCGCAAGCAGCTTGTCGCACTGCCCTGCCGTTTTGCCTGCCGGATAATTCACCGTCGGGAAGGACAGCACGTCCGTCGCGCGGTCAACGCCGCGGTACTCGCGGTTGATTTCGTGAATCGCGTCGTCGCCGCAAATGCGGATGTTCACCGCGCAGGGACGCGAAACGCCTTCCATCCACAGGGCGCAGTCCGCCGCCGTCTGCATCAGGGACAAATAGCGCGGGTCAACCTGCGTGTCAATCTGCCAAAGCAGTTTCATGTGTTCTCCTCGCTTTCCTCCACCGGCGCGGCGGGCTTTTCCGGCACATCCGGCTTTTCCGCCTTCGCTTCTGGCTTCACTTCGGGTGTTTTTTCCGCTTCCGCCTGCTTTTCCGCCTTCGCTTCTGCCTTCACTTCGGGTGTTTTTTCCACTTCCGCCTGCTTTTCCGCCTTGATTTCCGCCTGCATCTGCTTCGTTTCCTTCTCCGCTTCCTTTTCCGCCTTGACGAGCGGGCGCGCGGGGACGTTCACCGTCGGGTACTCAATGCGCTCGTGGAACACGCCATTCAAGACCTTGCAGAACGCTTCGCAAATCGCGTCGATATCGCGCAAGGTCAGCGGCGAATTGCTGAGCTGCCCGTCCTCCAGCTTGCCGCGGACAAGGCGCTCGATGAACTGCTCAATCGCCTTGGGCGTGGGGTCAGGGATGGATCGCACCGCCGCCTCGATGGTGTCCGCCAGCATGACGATGGCGCTCTCCTTCGTCGTCGGGCGCTGACCGTCATAGCGGAAATCGGCAATATCAACCGGCTTGCCGTCCGCCATCTGCAAGGCTTTGTGGTAGAAGTACATCACGGGGGTGTCGCCGTGATGCTCCATGATAATCGTCTGGATTTCGGGCGGCAGGTGGTATTTCTGCGCCAGCGCCAGACCATCGCGGGTATGCGCCGTAACAATCGCGGCGGATACATACGGGTCGGTGCGGTCGTGCGGGTTGTCGCCCATCTGGTTTTCCTTGAAGTACAGCGGGCGCTTGAGTTTCCCGATGTCATGGAAATACGCGCCCGTGCGCGCCAGCAGCGGGTTCGCGCCAATTTTCTCCGCCGCCGCTTCCGCCAGATTCGCCACCACAATCGCGTGGTGATACGTTCCGGGCGCTTCCAGCAGCAGACGGCGCAGCAGCGGCTGATTCGGGTTCGCCAGTTCAAGGAGCTTCGCGGGCGTGGCGAGGTTGAACGCCGCCTCGAACACGGGCTGGAAGCCGACGGAAATCAGGCCGCTCAAAATGCCGCCCGCCATCGACCACATGGCGTTGGTCATCATGCCGGATATATTGTTGGAGGTCATCAGGCTCATGGCGAGGATGACGACCATATTCACCACCGCGACAATCACGCCCGCAATCACCATGCGGACACGCTGCGGCTTATCCTTCAAGTACTGCACGGCGACGATGCCGGAGACGACGCCCGTGAGTATCAAATGCACCATTTCCGCCGAGTAGGCGTTGGAACTGCCCGCGCTAAGCCCCGCCGCAATCAGCGCCATAGTGAACGTGGCGGAAATGCCGACGCGCGCACTCAGCAGCGTAGTCAGCAGCATCGCCGCCATCACGACCGGGGCAAGGTAGACATCCAGCAGCTTGACGGCAATCACGCACAGTCCTTCGCACAGCACCAGCACCACCATGATGACGCTGGAGCGGCGCACGTCCCTCAAAACCTCCGGCGCAAGGATAACGAGCATCAAAATCAGCACCGACATGGAAATCGCAATGAGCAGCAGCGCGCCGAGGTAGATGTCATAATCATACGACGCGGTATCCAGCAGCCCCAGCGCCTCCAGCATGGCGAGCTGATTCGCCTGCACGCGCTCGCCCTCGCGGATGATGTTCTGCCCCTGCAGGTACACCACCGGCTCCACCTGCGCGGCGGCGTTCTCCTGCGCCTGCGCGGTCAATTCCTGGTCAATGACCATGTTCGGGCGGATGCAGTGGTTGAGCACGACGGGCACGATGTTCTGCATCAGCGACGTTTCGACACGGTAGCCCGCAATCTGTTTAATCGCCGCGATGGACTGGCTGACCTGCCCTTCGCGGATGGTGGTGTTCAGCGCGCTTTCCACCGCGAGGCGCACCGTCACCGCCATGGTGTCGAAATTCTCCGTGCTGGCGCGCATGAGGACAGTCGCCTGATAGCGCGTGAGCGACACGGCTTCCACCTGCTGGAGAGCGTAGTCGATTTCCTCCGCGCTGAAGGTCGCCGCGAGGTTCGTTTCCGTCGCGGTTTCGCCGTCCTGCACGCGCAGGGTCAGCCCGTACTGCTGCACAATGCGCAGCTGGCGGAACGTCTCGTCGAGGTCGCTCAGCACGCTTTCGGTCACGCCCTCCTGAAAGTGGTAGGTCGCTTCCACACGGACGGAGGCTTCGCGGCGGCGGCTTTCGGTCGTCACCGTGTCCTCCACGTCCTTCGTGGCGGTAATCGTCTGATGCGAAATCGCGCCGACGCTCAGGCTGTAGCGCTGCGGTGCGCACGCCGCGGCAAACAAGACCAGCAGCACCAGCGTGCCGACGGCGTAAATGAGCGCGCATTTCGCGCCCGCGCCGTGCAGCCAAGTGGTGAAGTGGCGCAAAATCGGGCGGTGGTTCTGCTTGTTTTCGCGTTTACGCATGTAGTTATCACTCCTTCTGCACCGGAGGGGGCGGATTTACGGGCGCTGCCCTTCCGCTTCCCGATGGTAGTAGGCGTCATACGCCTTGACAATCGTCTGCACCAGCTCGTGGCGGACGACGTCCTTGTGCGTCAGGTGCACCATGCCGATTTCCGGAATGTCCTTCAAAATTTCGATTGCTTCCGCCAAGCCGGATTTCTTCCCGTAAGGCAAGTCCGTCTGGGTGATGTCGCCGGTAACGACGACTTTGCTGTGGAAGCCCAGACGCGTCAGGAACATCTTCATCTGTTCAGAAGTCGTGTTCTGCGCCTCGTCCAGAATGATGAAGGAATCCGACAGCGTGCGGCCGCGCATGTACGCCAGCGGGGCAACCTCCACCACGCCGCGCTCCAGCAGCTTCTGGTAGCTGTCCACGCCCATGAAGTCGTACAGCGCGTCGTAGAGCGGGCGCAGATACGGGTCAACCTTCTGCGTCAGGTCGCCGGGCAGGAAGCCCAGCTTCTCCCCCGCCTCCACCGCCGGGCGTGTGAGCACAATGCGCTCAATCTCCTTGTTCTTCAGCGCCACGACAGCCAGCGCCATTGCCAGATACGTCTTGCCCGTACCCGCCGGGCCGACGGCGAACGTGAGGTCATGGTCGCGGATGGCCTGCACATACTCCTGCTGCCCCAGCGTCTTGCAGCGAATCTGCTTGCCGCGGTGGGTGATGGCGACGACGGAGCGCAGAATCTCGTCGATGCGGTCCACGTCGCCCTCGCGCGCCAGGGCGATGGCGTAGCGGATGCGCGTGCGGTCAACCAGATCGCCGCGGCGAATCATCTCCAGCAGCTTCAGGATGACGCTTTCCGCCAGCCCCGCATCCTCCGCTTCGCCCGTGAGGAACAGCTCCGAGCCGCGCAGGGAGACAGCGACTCCGCACTCCTGCTCCACCAGCGCAACATTCTGGTCGTTCAGCCCGAACAGAGCCATATAGGCATCCATCGAATCCAGCGTCAGGGGAATCTTTCTCGTTTCAGTCAAAAACGATGTCCTTCTTTCCATTTGAAACGGCGACAATCAAGTTCATACTAATTCGATTCCAAAACATGGCATCGAGCATAGCAGATTTTTCGTTCCGGCAAAGATGAGTGAAGCGAGGCGTACTGGAGGTACGCGCGAGCGGAACGAAGCAAAGCCGGGGCGGAAAAGATGCTGGGCGAATGCCATGTTTTAGATGAGAATTAGTATCCCTTATCTGGCGCGCCGCTGGGTATCTGCTCGGCAATATCCACAAGCCTTTCGCCCGTTGCCACTGCCAACAGTACCTCATGATCTATCATACTACAATTTACCCACTTGTCAACCAAAGATTCGTTCGTACCGATGATTTCGCGCAGTTTTCGCAAAGCCGCTATGCTTGCTTCGGCAGTTATTTCCTCATTTGCCCGATTTTGTTTCGTAATTTCACATTCATACCGCTTTTCCCACACGCAGGTGAGCGGCAGGAAGAAGCCGCCCAGCGGGAGCGTGCGCCGGGACACATCTGCCTGATGGAACGCGCTCTCCGGCTCATGCCACAGGGCGAACCACGGGCTGACGACCGACACGCTTTCCTCCGTGCGCCCGGAATACGATGTGTGCAGCTCCGTCAAGTCCATGCGGATGGCAGCCGCGTCCCACACGCGCGCCATCACCACCCCGCGCGCTGATACCGCCCGCACGCCGCTGCCCGTGCGTTCCTCGCCGCGGATGAGGATTTGCCCCTTGCGCACCACGTCGCCGGGCTGAACAAGCGCCGTGCCCGCCTTCGTGCGGATGCTATCGACGATGCCGTCCCGCGCGGCGACCACGTCCCCCGCGCCCGTCTCGGACAAGGGCGTACCCGCCGGCACGCCGTCCACCACGCGAATCAGCAGTGTCATCCCCCGCCAGCCGCACTCCACCCACGCCGTTTCCGGGTAGCGCCATTCCAGCAGGTCACGCAGCTGACCCGGATGAACGTCGCTTTTTCGCATCGGCGGGGTGATGCCCAGCGCCTGCAGGTATTCGGGCAAATCCGCGGCGTAAATCCCGGCGTTTTCAATCTCCACGCGCCACATCACCTGCGACGCGCCGATGAGCGCGCCAATGCCCAGCATCAGCGCGGAAAGCAGCGCCAGCCGATGGCGAATCCACGTCATCAGCCGTCCCGTGCCCTGCCGATTGCCGACTGAGAAGCGCCAGCCGCCGTTTTCCGCCATCATCCGCAGCGTCATCACATCATCCTCGCGGGCAAAGGCACTGAGATGTTTGCCGCGGATGCGCACGCCCGTTAGCAGCAGCCCCATTTCCCCCGCGCGGCGCAAAAACCGCGGCAGATTGACCCCATCCACCGTGACGGCGATAAGCCACGGCCGCCCGCTCATGTTCCGCCTCCCAGCACGCTGATGGCGTCAATTTGCCCGGTCACAATCGCGTCTGATGATGAATAGCGCAGGAAGCGCAGGTTCGCCCCGCTAATGCGCAGCGTACCCTCCTTCGTGCGGAAGAGCGCCTCCTCCGCCGTGTACCCCAGCAGACCCTGATGCTGCTCCACCCACGCGCGGCCGCGCCCCGTCAGCGTCACCTTGAATGCGCCGCCCGTCACCTCCGGCGGGAAAAACGGCTCCTTCTCCATGATGCACAGCCCCCTTTCTCATCGAATTTTTATGTTCCAGCGCCCGAAAATAGCCATCCACCCGAAAAAACCTGTTTACGTTTTCCGTTTTTGATGGTATAATGGTATGTACGGCGCGAAAAGCGTGCCGGGAAATGGAGAGTATGCGATGGCGCAGCTGAACGATTTGGGCATTGACCTTGGAACCTCCAATGTATTGATTTACCAGCAGGGCAAGGGGCTTGTGCTCCGCAGACCGGCGGTAGTCGCCATTGAGCGCTCCACCAAGAAGGTGCTGGCCATCGGGGACGATGCCCAGCGCATGGTCGGCCGCACGCCCAGCAACATCATGGCGATTCGCCCGCTGAAGCAGGGCACCGTCGCGGATTTTGAGCTGACGAACACCATGCTCCGCTTCTTTCTGAACGGCGTGCTGTCCAAGCGCCTGTTCTCCGGGCCGCGCGTCGTCATGAGTGTCCCCTCCGGCGTGACCGAGACGGAAAAGCACTCCCTCATCAACATCCTGCTGGACGCGGGCGTGAAGCGTACCTATCTGCTTGATCGTCCGCTCGCGGCGGCGCTTGGCGTCGGCATGGATTTGCGCCAGCGCTACGGCCGCATGATTGTGGACATGGGCGCGGGCATCACTGATATTGCCGTTATTTCCGAGGGCGAAATCGTCCAGTCCTCCAGCGTCTATTACGCCGGCGACTACTTTGATGACGCGATTGTCCGCTACATCCGCAAGAAGTACTCTCTGCTGATTGGCGAGCGAACCGCCGAGCAGATTAAAATCAACATCGGCACGGCGATGAAGCCCGAAACCGACGAAGCGAACCTTGCCATGCCCGTCGTCGGCCGCAACCAGCTCTCCGGCCTGCCCCGCACGCAGGAGATTCACGCCGCTGAAATCTACGAGGCGCTGAAAGACCCCGTTGCCGCCCTCATCGGCAGCATTCAGGACGTGCTGGTGCGCACACCCCCGCAGCTGGCGTCCGACATTTTTGATGACGGCATCGTCTTAAGCGGCGGCGCTGCGGGACTGGCGCGCCTGCCCGAAGCGATTTACACCGCCCTGCACATCCCCTGCGGCGTCGCCGACGACCCGCAGACCAGCGTCGTTCTCGGCTGCGGCATTGCTGTGGAAGACCCCGGCGCCTACGCCTCCCTGCTCGACGACGGCCGCAAGGGTTTCAAGCGCCTGTAAGCCATTGCAATCGAAAGCACCCCGTGTTTTTTCCGGAATCGGAAATGCACGGGGCTTTCTGTTTTGGGGAAGTTCGGTTATCTCATGTAACAAAGAGTTCAAGAAGCATGGGTGCAAATTTCCTGCCGCGATTAAAGCCAAGTAACAGGAGTGTGCGCTGCGAAGGTTTCCAAAGGGCGACCGCAGACGTTCGTCTGTTTTCATTGCCCTTTGGTCGCTCCCGCAGGAGCGAAATCCCCTATGCAACAATAAAACGCCGTTGAATTTTACCCCAAAATCAAATGAAATCAAGCGAAATCAAATGAAATCAAATTTTCTTGACGAACATCCATTCCCCGTACTACAATATCACTGTCGCAATAGCGACCCACAAAATCCGAAAGGAATGACCCAAATGTGCAATGTAAACTACTTGATTGAAATCCGCCGTTTCAACACATTCGCCGCGCGAACCCGCCTCCCCGCCAGCGCCCAGCTGCTGTGGTACAAGCTGATTGAAATCATGAACCAGCACGCCCGCGGCGGCGACTGGTGCGACGGCTTCCTCCGCATCGACAACCCGTATCTGCTCGCCTACTTTCCCATGAGCGCCACCGCCCTCGCCGACGCCCGGCGAACCCTCTGCGAATCTGGGCTTTTGGAGTACATTCCCGGCGAAAAGAAGCGCACGCCGCCCGCGTATCGCCTGCATTACTTCTCCGTTTGCGACGGAAAAGGCGCTGTTGAGCGTGACTATCCGCGTGAAATCAGCGCTGACAGCACAGCCGATTGCTCCGCTGATAACCCCGAAATCCGTGACTATTCCCGTGATAATCCCGATTTTCCCGCTGATAATCACGCTAATTGCCCCGAAATCCGTGACTATCCCCGTGACAATCCGAATTACCCAAGCGTTTATCCAAGCGATTGCACAACCGTTTGTCCAACCGATTGCACAACCGATTGCCACGGAAATACGCCCGATTTCCACGACACTAATATAAACTATACAGAAACAGAAACGGAAACCATAAACCCAACGGGGAAAACGAATGATGATGAAAAGGAGACATCTGCTTCCTCTGCCGGATACGCGGGCGCATGTACGGGTGGGTATGCGTGTACGGATGCGGGCGCGCGCGAGGGAGCGTTTCCGCGGTCAGTGCGGGAGAGTGCGAAACTGGCGGGTAAAGTGCTGCTGCATCAGGTGTTCACGGAGAATCAGCTGAATCGGGTGATGGCGGCGTTCAATCGCTACCCGTTCGAGGACGGGCTGATGATTCAGGCAGTCGCCAAGACGGCGGAGGCGAATCCGACGAACGCGGTGAATTACCTGATTCAGCTGCTGACGGACTGGGGCGGCGCGGGTGTTCGGACGGTTGCGGAGATGGAGGACTACCTGTATGCACGGAGTATGGCGCAAGGGAACGCGCTGATGCACACGCGGGAGGAGGGGCGGGCGCTTTTGGCGGCGTTCAGGGCGGAGCATGGGGCGGCGTGAAGGGAAATGTGGAGTTCGGAATGCGGAATGCAGAATTATGTGTGCGCCTTGGGGCATGAGAAATGCCCGGCTGGCGGTGGGGCGCAGTCGGGCGAAGGGTTATTCGGTTTCGCTGTTGTACTTCTTGCACCACGGGCGCAGCGTGCATTCGCCGCACAGGGGGTGCTGGGCCTTGCACACCCTTCGACCGTGGAAAATCAGCCAGTGGTGCGCGTCGCTCCACCTGTCCTGCGGAATCAGCGCGCGCAGCTGCATCTCCGTCTTCAGCACGTCGGGCGCATCCACCAGCCCAAGGCGGTTGCTGACGCGAAAAACGTGCGTATCCACCGCAATTGCCGGAATATGGAACGCCGTGGACATAACGACGTTCGCCGTTTTGCGCCCGACGCCCGGCAGACGGGTCAGCGCTTCCATGGTGTGCGGAACTTCGCCGCCGTCCTCCGCCAGAATCATCCGGCACGCGGCGATGATGTTGCTTGCCTTGCTCTTGAAGCCGCAGCTTTTCACCAGCGGGTACAGCTCGGCAACATCCGCCTCCGCCATGCTCTTCACGTCGGGGAAACGCGCGAACACGGCGGGCGTGACCTTGTTGACCTGCTTGTCGGTGCACTGCGCGGACAGCATGACCGCCACCAGCGTCTCGTAGGGGTTGGTGAAATGCAGTTCGGGCTTGGGCCGGGGATAGAGACGGTCAAGCTCGGCGAGGATTAACTGTTTGTTTTCTTCAGGTGTCATTCAGGGGATTCTCCTTCACAGATGCGTCACTGCGTTCGGCATCCGCTGCACGCCGCGCAGCATCAGCAGCAGCATCGCGACATTGACCGGGTAGACGACGACCTGCTTGATGAAACGGTTGCAGACGCTGATCCACGCGGGCATCGTTGCGCCTTCGCCGTAAATCGGGCGGACAAGCTCGCGGACAAACGCGGGATAATCCGCGCCGTCGGACACCGCGGTGAAGCCCGCCATCGCCAGAAAGTAGGTGTTCAGCAAGAAGTGGCACACCAGCGACACGACGAGCAGGCACGCCATCGTCCGCCAAATCGTAACCGGACGTTTATGCAGCATCAGCCCGTAGAAGAAGCCGCCAAGCGCCGCCGCCACGGACAGACCGGGGTTAATCGCCTGCCCGGTGAGGATGGTGCCGAGGGCATCGCTCCCCCACGCTACGAGCGTGCCGCCGATGGGGCCGAGCAGGTATCCGGCAATGGCGTTGGGCAGAAAGCCGAAGCTGATGCGCAGCCAGTTGCCGAGGTTGATGGCGGTGATGCGGCTGAGGATGATTTGCAGCGCCATCAGCACGCCCATCACGCAGAGCTTCTGGGTGGTCAGCCGGGCGCAGTCCCGCCAGTAGTGGGCATGGAAAACGGATTGTGACATCACAAAAAGCGCCTCCTAAGCGAATGATTTTCCCAGATCGCAGGAGGCAGCACCACGGAAGCTCTGATGCAATGCGTACATCCAAAACTTCCCTAAGACAGCGGGATGCGCCGAACCCACCGCGCCGCTGTGCGGCTTCGTCTCATGACAACTCCCCGTTCATGAACACTTAACGCGGATTCAGCTACTCTGCCCGATGCGAATCACAGGCAAGGTTATTGTACGCCATTTTGCCCAAAAGTGCAAGGCTTTTTCGGGATTCCTGCTGTTTTTTCTGCTGATTCTGCGGTTTTTGCCCCTGACGGCGTAGCATCGTCCGGGTAATCCCATGTATAATACGGTGCACCCCAGAAGCCGTCGTATTCCGTCACCAGCACCTCGTCACCGGCAGATATGGCGCTGAAATCCGCCCTGCTGACCGGAAAATCCAGCGTCCTGCCGTCCCAGACCACGTCCATATGGCAGGAATCCCCTTCTGTCCGCATCTGCGTGACGGTGCTGATGTGCGACATGCCGACGTCCGCGTCAAACACCGAGTTCGTCGCAATCAGCCAGAACGCGCAGCTCATCCACACTGTTCCGACGACGACGAACACCCGCGCGGCAAATCTGCCCCGGTCAATGTCGGCGGCTGCTTGTTTCTCCGCCATCAGCAGCGGAATCAGCAGAATCAGCGCAAGCAGGATGCTCCGCCACACCAGCGGCGATTCGTCCGGTCTCATCCCGAATGTGCAGCCCAGAATCAGGAAAGCCGCCGCCAGCATCGGCAGGAACACGCGCGGGACGGCGATTGTCCCCTTCTTCGGGGCGGTCAGGGCAAGGAAGCAGAGCGCAATCAGCCCGACCGCGTACAGCACCAGCGCAACGGCTTCCAGCGCCGGGACGAAGTGCGCCACCAGCGCCGCCGCCAGAAGTCCCCACGCGGCATAAACCACGGGTTTCGGGGTGAACAGTTTTCTTCTGGCTTCTCTTGCTCTATTGACCATGTCAATCCTCCCCCTGCGTCTTCGGCAGCGTCACATCGTAGTACGGCGCGCCCCAGAAGCCGTCGTACGCCGTCACGGTGACAACCCGCTGTTCATCATATCGGTTATAATCACTCTTGCTGACGGAAAACGTGTTTGTTTCGTTCGTCAAAGGCTTCGATACTTCCAGATAATAGCTCATCCGGTGCTTCGTCCCCTTTTCCACCCGCTTCCGCGTGATGACGCCCGTCGTCGCCGTACCTTCGCTCGTGTCAAAAGCAACGTTGGTCGCGTAGACCCAGTTGAAGCAGCTGAGGACAATCAGAAACACAATCGTGATGGCGCGCATCCAGTATTTGTTGTTTCCCGCCTTTCCGGACGGAACGCGGCGCTCCGCAAGCAGCATCGGCAACGCCAGCAGCAGCGAAATGATGATAATCCACAGCCACAGCTTGCCCTCTTCGCCGAAATCATAGCGGCGAACCTCTATCGCCAGAAGTCCCGCGCCGAACAGGAACGGCATAAAGTCGTTCTCGTTCACTGCCAGCCCCTTGATTTTGCGGCGCAGCGTCATCGCATACATCGCCAGCATCCCGGCGGCGTACAGAATCAGCCCGACACGCTGGAAATTGGGGACATGGCGGATGCCGACGGCTTCCAGCATCAGGACGCAGGACAGAATCAGCAGAGCTTTCCGCCTGATTTTCTCCCCCATTTTTCTTCCTCCCAGTACGTCAAAAGCGCCCGCCGGAATTTCCAGCGGACGCCAATAGCAGCCTTTACTTCAGCAGGATAATCGTCGCGATTTCCAGCCCGGCTTCGAGGATGATGGACACGCCCATGAAACCCCAGACGATGTTCATCGCGGTATTCGGGTTGAGCAGGATGAACAGCGCCAGCACAACTGCCAGCGCCGCGGAAATCGCCGGGAAGTACCAGCGGATGCCGCTCAGGCGGAGGATGTCCACCGTGCACTGCACCTTATACGCCGCCAGAATCAGCATGGCGATGGCGTACACCCACGTTACGAACGGCAGCGCCGCCAGCAGCACGCCGTACTGCGTCACGCACAGAACGCCGAGGATGATGAGCAGCAAGCCCTTGAAGAGCAGCTGCTTGATGACCATTTTTTCTGCTTCGCCGACAAAATACAGCGTGCAGAAGACGATGCCCGTAAGAATCATGACAGCGCCCGCGCCGATGATGAAGGCGGAGGTGACGGCGTCGGGGTTGACGAGCAGCAGCACGCCGACGATGATTTCAGCGATGCACAGCAGGATGTTGCCAATCTTGCTGGTCAGGAATTTCTTCATGGTTGATTTTCTCCCTATTCTCCGATTGGTTATTTACTTGTTGGTTTGGATTACGGGCGCAATCAGGCTTCCTTCTTGTTCAGGATGTTCATGAACTCTTCGCCGGTGATGGTTTCCTTTTCGTACAGGTACTTCGCCAGCTCATCGAGTTTCGCGCGGTTGTCAGTCAGAATCTGCGTCGCCTTCTGGTACTGCTCCTTGACGATGGAGACGACCAGCGCGTCAATGCGCGCCTGCGTTTCCGCCGAGCAGGACAGGGACGTGTCGCCGCCCAGATAGGCGTTTTCGACGGTCTCCATTGCCACCATGCCGAACTCGTCGCTCATGCCGTAGCGGGTAATCATCGCGCGGGCGAGCTTCGTGGCCTGCTCAATGTCGTTGGACGCGCCGGTCGTAATTGAGCCGAACACAATCTCTTCTGCAACACGACCCGCCGTCAGCGTCGCAATCTTGTTGATGATTTCGTCCTTGGTCATCAGGTAGTGGTTGCCCTCGTCGACCTGCATCGTGTAGCCGAGCGCACCGGACGTGCGCGGCACGATGGTGATTTTCTGCACGGGCGCGGAGTGGCTCTGCAGCGCCGCGACGAGCGCGTGACCGATTTCGTGGTAGGACACGATGCTCTTTTCCTTGTCGGTGAGAATCGCGTTCTTCTTCTGATAGCCGGCGATAACGACCTCGATGGATTCCTCCATGTCCGCCTGAGACGCGGCGGTGCGGTGGTTGCGGACAGCGCGCAGGGCGGCTTCATTGACGATGTTCGCCAGTTCCGCGCCGGATGCGCCGGACGCCATGCGCGCAATCTGCGCATAGTTGATGTTCGGCTCGGTCTTAATCTTCTTCGCGTGGACGCGGAGGATGGCTTCACGCCCCTGCAAATCCGGCAGCTCCACGGGCACGCGGCGGTCAAAACGGCCGGGGCGGGTCAGCGCGGGGTCAAGGGATTCGGGACGGTTCGTCGCGGCGAGGATGATGACGCCGTTGCTGCCCTCGAAGCCGTCCATCTCAGTCAGCAGCTGGTTGAGCGTCTGTTCGCGCTCGTCGTTGCCGCCGCCGAACTTGCCGCCGTCGCGCTTCTTGCCGATGGCGTCGATTTCGTCAATAAACACGATGCAGGGTGCTTTCTCCTTCGCCTGCTTGAACAGGTCGCGCACCTTGCTGGCGCCCATGCCGACGAACATCTCCACAAATTCCGAGCCGGAAATGGAGAAGAACGGCACGTTCGCTTCGCCCGCGACTGCCTTGGCGAGCATGGTTTTGCCCGTGCCGGGCGGGCCGACGAGCAGAATGCCCTTGGGCATCGACGCGCCGATATCGCGGTACTTCGACGGGTCATGCAGGTAGTTGACGATTTCGCTCAGGTTCTCCTTCGCTTCGTCCTCGCCCGCCACATCGTCGAACTTAATGCTGCCCGCGCTGTCCTTCACATATACCTTGGCATTGGAATTGCCCATGCCGAAGGACATCGCGTCCTTGCCGCCGCCCATGCGCTTCATCAGCTGGCGCGTGAGCAGCTGCCCCAGCGCGATAAAGAGCACAATCGGGAAGACGAAGGAAAGCAGGAACGACAGCAGCGGCGACGTTTCTTCCACAATTTCCTTGTCGAACCTCACGCCGTGTTCGGACAGGCGGCTGGTCAGCTCCGGGTCATCCATCTTGCCCGTGCGGTAATAAACAGCGTTCTTATTGGCTTCGTCCTCCTTGGTGATGAAGACGATCTGATTGTCCTGCACTTGAACTTCAGAAATCTTGTCCTCTTCGGTCATCTGGATGAACGTGCCGTAATCGACATACTTCACGCGCGCCTGACTCACCATCGGCACGAGCAGCGTGTTAATCAGCAGCACGACCAGAATCGCGATTGCGTAATAGACAATCAGCGGTTTTTTCGGGGTTTTGACTTCATTCATGCGTTGGTATCCCTCCCATCAATGTTGATTCTATCATGGCTTTATGAACTCAGTTTGTCCTTTTCAGCGAAAAGTAACAACTGTTTTCATGTTTTTTTGCGAGAATACCGAAAATGGGACGGCGGAAAATTTCCGTCATCCCACTAACTGGTTACAGTTGTCCCACCACGTCGTCCATGCTGTACATGCCGGGCTGCTGATTCATCAGGAACGCCGCCGCACGCAAAGCGCCCGCAGCAAACACGCCGCGGTTCTCCGCGCTATGGCTGATGCGGATTCTCTCGCCCGTGCCGAAGAAGCAGACTTCATGCTCGCCCGTGACCGTGCCGCCGCGCAGGGAGTGCATCCCGATTTCCTGATGCTGGCGCTTGCAGTCGCGTCCGTGGCGGCCGAAAACGGCTTCGCGCTCATCCGGATAGGCGGATTTGACCGCGTCCAGGAGCATCAGCGCCGTGCCGGAGGGCGCGTCGAGCTTGCGGTTATGGTGCGCTTCGACAATTTCCACGTCAAAGGCATCGCCAAGGACGCCTGCCGCCTTCTTGGCGATGGCACGCAGCAGGGCAATGCCGAGGCTCATGTTGCCGGAGCGGAAAATCGGCACGACCTTCGACGCTTCGGCGATTTGGTGAAGCTGCTCGTCGGTCAGACCCGTCGAGGCAATGACGACCGGGACGCGGTACTTCATGGCGTAATCCAGCACGTTCGCGCCGGGCTTCCAGTTGGAGAAGTCAATCACCACATCCGCCTTGGGGGCGTCGGCATAGTTCGCATAGAGGGGGAAATCCGGCTGATACGGGGCGACCCCGGCGGCAATGTCCACGCCGCACACCACGTCAATGCCGGAGGATTTTGCTTGCGCGGCGACCTCGCGACCCATGAAGCCGCACGCGCCGCTGATGAGGATGGTCATCGTTTTGCTTTGCTCCTTGTGAGTGGAAAAGGTAGTAGTCTTTTTTGTTGCAGGGGAAATCGCCACTGCGGTGGCGACCAAAGGGCTTTCCGATCGCCCTTTGGAAACCTTCGGTTCGCACCCATGTTTATTGAGCTTTACCGTTGCATGGGGAACCGTTTTCTAAGTTAGTTGGTTTTTATTGCTGCTTTTAGGCGCATTTGCAGGTGCAAATCCGCTATTAAATCAGCTTCCAGCCGCGCATAATGTCGGCGAGCTTCTGCTGGTTGGCTTCCTGCATGGGAATCAGCGGCAGACGCAGTTCGTTGCGGCACATGCCCATCATGCTCATGGCTGCCTTGCAGGGAATCGGGCTGGTTTCGCAGAACAGCGCCTTCACCATCGGCAGCAGGTCACGCTGCATCTTGGACGCTTCCGCCCAGTTGCCGGAGAGCGCGAGGGACGTCATCTTGCTCGTTTCGGCGGGCATGACGTTGCTCAGCACGGAAATGACGCCCTGGAAGCCCAGCACCATCAGCGGAATCGTCAGGTCGTCGTTGCCGCAGTAGAAGGTCGCGTCGTCGCCGACGAGGTTGATTTTCTCCATCGCCTGCGCCACGTCGGGGTTCGCTTCCTTCACGGCGACGACCTGCGGCAGGCGGCAAATCTTCTCAAGCGTCGCGGGCTGGATGTTCACGCCCGTGCGGGAGGGAACGTTGTAGACGACAATCGGCAGGCTGGTCTTTTCGGCAATCTCCGTGTAGTGCGCCACCAGTCCCTCCTGCGTGGACTTGTTGTAGTAGGGGGTGACGACCAGCTGCGCCGCCACGCCGAAGTCCTTGACGACATTCGCCGCGTGGATGACCTCGCGCGTGCAGTTGCTGCCCGTGCCGGCAATGACGCAGGCGCGGTCTTTCGCGCGCTCGGCGACGAAGCGGATGACCTCAATGTGCTCATCCCACGTCATCGTCGATGGTTCGCCCGTCGTGCCCGCGGCAATCAGCGCGCTCACGCCGCCCGCAATCTGGCTTTCTACGAGGTTGTCCAGCGCGTCCCAGTCGATTTCGCCGTTCTTGAAAGGCGTAATCAGCGCCGTACCAGTGCCTGTGAACAAAGGTTTCATTGTGATAACTTCCTTCCAGATATTTATACGATTTTTGCATTACACCCGGTGCGGAATGTACCCCTTGCGGCAGAGCAGCTCCGCCGTCAGGATGCCGCCGCCCGCCGCGCCGCGCACCGTGTTGTGGCTCAGGCAGACAAAGCGGTAGTCGAACAGCTTATCCTCGCGCAGACGGCCGATGGACACGCCGAAGCCGTTCTGGAAATCGCGGTCAAGGCGGGTCTGCGGACGGGAGGGGTCTTCAAAATACTGCAGGAAGGGCTTTGGCGCGCTCGGCAGCTCCAGGCGCTGCGCTTCCGTCTCGTAGTTTGCCCAGCGTTCCTTAATCTGCTCGATGGTCGGCTTTTTCTTGAAGCTGACGGACACCGCCGCCATATGGCCATCGGAGCAGGCGACACGCAGGCACTGTGCGGAGATGACGGGCAGCGCGGCGTTGACAATCTTGCCATCCTCCACATGACCCCACAGCTTCAGCGGCTCGTTTTCGCTCTTCTCGTCCTCGCCGCCGATGTAGGGAATCACGTTATCCACCATTTCGGGCCACGTCTTGAACGTCTTGCCCGCGCCGGAAATCGCCTGATAGGTGCACACGCTGACCTTCTCCGGCTCAAAATCAAGCAGGGGGGTCAGGGCGGGCACATAGCTCTGGATGGAGCAGTTCGGCTTGACGGCGATGAAGCCGGTCTTCGTGCCAAGGCGCTTTTTCTGCGCTTCAATGACGGCAAGGTGATCGGCGTTGATTTCCGGCACGACCATCGGCACGTCCTCGATGCCGCGGCAGGCGCTGTTGTTGCTCACCACCGGGATTTCGTGCTTCGCGTAGGCTTCCTCCAGCGCGCGGATTTCGTCCTTCTTCATGTCCACGGCGCAGAAAACGAAGTCCACATGCTTGCTCACTTCGTCAATATCCGCCGCATCGACGACGGTCATGCCCGCCACCTTTTCCGGAATCTCCCACGCGAACGCCCAGCGCTCCCCGACCGCCTCGCGGTACGTCTTTCCGGCACTGCGCGCCGACGCCGCCACACAGTTCACCTCAAACCACGGATGATCCTTCAGCAGCGAAATAAAGCGCTGACCGACCATGCCCGTTGCGCCAACAATGCCTACACGATACTTCTCCATTGGCTGTATCCTCCATCCATGTGTTTCTGCTGATTTTTTTGCGGTATCCTGTCCATTCGGATTCAAAAAAAGCCACCACAAGCCATCCTGCTCGCGGTGCGCCAAAGACCCGATTTTCCATGCAGTCGCCCGCATGATGCCCTGCCCATAAGGAACAGGCGGTGTCTCAGTGAATCAGCGCTCCGCCGGGGATTTTTTCACCCCGATGACAGTCACGAACCTGTCCGGCCCGCGCCCAAGCACAGGGTCTGCGGCTTCGATTGCCCTGCCTTTCGGCGCACCACCCCTTCCCGCGGCCTCTGCGGAAGCCATCCTCCGCCGCGGTACACGATGCGTGCGCACCTCTGATTCCGTTCCTATGCAATTATCGGATACCAATGCTATCATAGCACGCTTTTGCTTATCTGTCAATGACTTATACTATTTCCTGATGAAAATGCGCCAAGATGCGCCGCGAATTTTTGTATTCTGGCTAACACGAATGAAACGCAGCGTAGCAGCGCTACGCTAAGTGGAATGAGTGGACGCCAGAATCAAAAAGGCGCAAGCAGATGGCGCAGGTAAATCAGGAAATAGTATTACGCAGATTTCCGCCGTTTCTTCACCAGAAACCGCACAACCCCGCGCAGGGGCTTCGGCACCTTCACGCACACCATCCGCACCCGCATTTCTGTCACCTCCTCCCCACACAGATCAGCACCAGCCCGGCGATTGCCAGCGCCACGCCAAGCAGCGCCGCCCACGCCCACGCCGGGATGCACAGCAGCAGCACAATCAGCCCTGCCGCCACCAGCACGACGCCCGCAATCATCAGCGCGCGCTGACCCGTGCAGATGACCCATTGCTGCTCGCCGCAGGAGCGTTTGCGCATTCGTCTCCCTCCCCGCTCGGTTGATTCGGTTGAGGGTATGCGGGGGATGCGCCGCTTATGCCAGCAAGCCGAAATCCGCGAACGCCCCCCTGGACTGCTTCGGCGCGGATTCTCCCGTGCAGCTTGATTTTTATCGGAAGTTTTTTCGGCGGCAATCACCGTTTTTCTTCCTATTGAATAATATTCTCTGTCAACCTTCGCTTTTCCTCTTGCCAGTTTCGTTTTTCCGGTGTATAATCAGCGGCGGAAGATTTCGCAAAGGAGCAAAATCATGGCATCCAAATCGCACGACCTGACGCACGGGCCGCTCGTCCAGCAGATTATCCTGTTTTCCCTGCCGCTGATGGCAACGAACGTGCTGCAAGTGCTGTTCAACATGTCCGACGTGGCGGTGGTTGGGCAGTTCGCAGGCCCGGAAGCGCTGGGCTCAGTCGGGTCTACCTCGATTCTTGTCTCGCTGTTCACCGGCTTCCTGATCGGCATGGGCAGCGGGATCAACGTCGTCGTCGCCCGGTATATCGGCGCGCGGCACGACCAGGATGTGCACGAGGCGGTGCATACCTCGCTGATTCTCTCGCTGATTGTCGGCGTCATCATCATGGCGCTGGGTTTCCTTTTCACGCCCGCAATGCTCTCCATGCTCGGCACGAAGCCGGTGCTGATGGCGGGCGCGGTCAGCTACCTGCGCATCTACTGCCTCGGTATGCCCGCCATGGCGGTGTTCAACTTCGGCAACGCGGTGCTTTCCGCCGCCGGCGACACGAAAAAACCGCTCTACTTCCTCTCGATGGCGGGCGTCATCAACATCCTGCTGAACCTGTTCTTCGTCATCGTCTGCCATTTGGCGGCGGCGGGTGTGGCGCTGGCAAGCATCATCTCCCAGTATATTTCGGCGGCGCTGGTGATTTTGTCCCTGCGCCGTTCAGGGAGCGTGGTGCGGCTGGAACGGTCGATGCTGCGGATTGAGCCGCACAAGGCAAAGCAGGTGCTGTCGCTGAGCATTCCCGCCGGTTTGCAGAACGCGATTTTCGCAATAGCGAACCTGTTCATTCAGGCGGGCGTGAACTCCTTTGATGAGCTGATGGTGGAAGGCAACGCCGCCGCCGCGAACGCCGACGCGCTGGTTTACGACGTGATGGCTGCCATTTACACCGCCTGCTCGTCCTTCATGAGCCAGAATTACGGCGCGGGCAAGCGCAAGCGCATCATCCACAGCTACTTCATCTCGATGCTGTTCTCCTTCGGCATTGCCCTTGTCATGAGTGCGCTGCTGGTCATCTTCGGGCGGCAGTTCCTCGGCATTTTCACAAACGTCGAGGAAGTGGCGCAAGCCGGGATGATCCGTCTGCGCATCATGGGCTGCTCCTACGCCTTCTCCGCCTTCATGGACTGCACCATTGCCGCGAACCGCGGGCTGGGCAAGAGCTTTGTGCCCACGGTCATCGTGATTATGGGTTCGTGCGTGTTCCGCATTATCTGGGTGTACACGGTGTTCGCGTACTTCCACACCATTGAGAGCTTGTACCTGCTCTACATCGTTTCGTGGGCGATTACGGCGACGGCGGAGATGATCTGCCTGCGCCGCGTCTACCGTGAGCAGATGCAGAAGCTGCCGCCGGACATTGACGGCGTGAAAGCGACCGCCTGAAAGGAGCGATTTTTCCCGATGACCAGCATTCTGATTAAGGACACGACCTGCGAGGAACGCCAGCAGATTGTCGACGACGCGATTGGCAACATTTCCGCGTCCTGCGACGGCTGCGCAGAGGGCATCATCGAGATGTACCAAGCGTATATCGACGGCGAGATGGAGCTGCGCGAAGTAAACGCGGCGTTTAACGCACGGTACGTTTCCGGCGAGCAGGGCGCGGCACGGCGCAGCTGCTTCGGGCGCGGGTGGTAATTGTGCGCAAAGGAATCCCCCTCGGATGAATGGCATCGGAGGGGGATTTTTGTATGCACCGAAAAGCTGACGCACGAGTTACTTCCTTATGAGTATATTCTTTTGCGGGATGCGCGATTGCGTCACAGCCGATGCGCATCGAGAAATTGCTGGAACTCCTCGTCCGTCATCTTCCCCAAATCCACCTTGGTTCCCGCCTGCGCCAGATATTTGTGCACGTCATCAATCGGCAGATTGTCCATCCGGTGGATTTGCTGGTACTTTGCCCAGTATTTTCTTTCCAAATTCCGAAGATACGCCACATAGCCCGCACCCATCAATATCAGCAGAAAGGCAATCCGCACGATGAAATTGCCAGCCCTCGCGGTGGATTCCCCCTGCGTCGACAGGATGATGCCGACGATAACGGGAATCAGCAGCAGCCACAGCCGAATCGCCCATTGCGTCATGCGCTCCCGAACCGCCTGAATGTCCGCCAGCTCGACGTTTTCCTCGCGTTTTTTCTTCATTATATTCTGCTCCTGTCCAGAAATTGCTGAAACTCCTCGTCCGTCATCTGCTCGAAGTCCACGTCCATCGGCTCGTACCCTTCCTGCGTCGCATACTCGCGCACGTCCGCCAGCGTCGGGAAAACCTCGTCCTGCTCGTCGTTTTCCCACGCGCCCGTCTTTTCGTCGAGAACGCCCAGCTGCACGCGGTAGCCGCTGCCCTCGCGGTACACCGCCACGCGCGCTTCGGCGCAGAGCCACACGCCGACAAGGTTCGCGCGCAGGAGGTTGTCCATCCGGTGGATTTGCTGGTACTTCGCCCAGTACGCGGGCAGCCGCTTCTCGTCGCCCCGGCCGGAAATGAAACTCAGCACCATCAGCGCAATCGAAAGCACAAAGACAATGCCGCCCAGCGTTTCGTGGGATTCCCGCAGCGCACAGCCGGCAAACAGCGGAATCAGCAGCACCACCGTCAGAAGGTTATGCTTTTTGACGCGCGTTTGGATGGCGTGAATGTCCGCCATTTCAACGTTTTCCGGCACGAGCACTTGTTTTCTCATATTCCCTCCACCATTGCAGAAACGCCGCGTCGCTCATTTTGTCCCAATCGGCTTCGGCGGGAACGTAGTCCTTTTCTCGCATATAGTCCCGCAGTTTCAGGCGCGACGCGAAACGCTGTTCCGGCTCTTCCTCGCGCCAGTCGTCCGCCGCCATGTCATAGGCTTCGACCCGCAGGAAGCACACTTCCCCCTGCCGCCGGATGCGGTAGCGCAGAAAGCCGTCCGTCAGCACCATTTCGTTCGGAGCGGCATTTCGTCGGCTGGCACCTTTCGCCATGTCCACGCGGCACATCTTCTGCTGGAGGTCGTACTTCACAATCCGCACCGCATTGCCGATAAGACCAATCATCATTGTGATTACGAAAATTCCCAATACAACCGTTGACCACGGGTCGTCCCACGGCATCAGAAACACCGGCGCCATCCCCCCGACCAAACCGATTGCGAGGGACGCCACACACCAGTGCGCCGCGTTCATCTTCTTTTTTTCCAGCGCCTCAATGGCTGCGTTGCTTTCGACCTTCGGCATCGTCCGCACCTCCCCCCTCATTGTACCACTGCCCGTGCTGCTTGTCAATCGAATCACAATCCCCCTTGCGCGGCGCGAAAATGCGTGATAGAATAGACGGAAAGAAGCCGTTTGCATCCCGACGAAAGGAGGGGGAATCCCTTGAAATTGGAGCGGTTCGCGTATTTTCTCGCCGTTGCGCAGACGGGCAGCATCACCCTCGGCGCGCAGAAGAGCTTCATCACCCAGACCGCGATGAGCCAGCAGATGGCGGCGCTGGAAGCGGAATTGGGGCTGCCGCTGCTGAAGCGGAGCAAGTCCGGCACGGCGCTGACGGAGGCGGGGCAGGCGCTTGTGCCGATGGCGGAGCAGCTGGTTCAGTGCTATCAGGCGATAGAGACGTTTGCGGACGCGCAGCGCCGTCAGCCGCGGACGCTGACGATTGCCTACACCGGGCCGATGGAGCAGCAGCTGCTTCTGCGGGCGATTCCGGCGTTTCGGGCGCATCACCCGGAGGTTGAACTGCGCGTGCGGCAGCTGTCGATGGCGCGAATCGGCACGGCGCTGGAGGCGGGCGACTGCGACATTGCGCTGGCGATTCCGGGCGAAATCCCCTTGCAGCAGATGAAGCACGTCACGGTGATGGAGCGCCCCATCTGCGCTGCCGTCGCGTCATCGCACCCGCTGGCGGGGAAAAATTCCGTCACCCTGCCGGAGCTGACGCATTTTCCCGTCATCCTCCTGCAGGCGGGCGCGAATCGCAGGGCGAGCAGCCAAATCGCCCGCTGGCTGATGGGGCTTGGGTGGACAAAGGACGCGCTGCGCTTTGCGGACACCATCGAGGATCAGCTGCTGATGATCAACCTGAATCAGGGCATTTCGTTCATGCCGCAGGGCAGCTATCCCGTCGGCATCCGCCTGATTCCCATCGTCAGCGACACGCCGATTCTCCACCACACGGAGGCGGTCATGCGCCAGACGACGCCGCTGCACCTGCAATTTGTCGAGCAGCTTCGTCAGGCGGACATGGCGGAGCGGCATCCATAAGTTCCGCTTATGACGAGAAAGAAAACGCTTGTTTGACATTCTTTTCACAAAGCGGTATGATACAGGCATGAAAGGAGGGATTTTTCCCTATGAAAAAGCGTTTGATTTCCCTGTTTGTGGCGCTGACGATGCTGCTGTGCCTGATTCCGGCGGCATTCGCGGCGACCTTCAACGCGGGAACGTACACCGCCTCCGCCAACGGCATGAACGGCGCGGTGACGGTTGAAGTGACCTTCTCGGACAGCGCCATCACCGATGTGAAGGTGACGGAGCAGGCCGAAACGCCCGCGATTGCGTCCGGCGCGCTGGAGCAGATTCCGGCGGACATCGTGGCGCATCAGACGCTGGCAGTGGACACGGTAACGGGCGCGACCATCACCAGCAAGGCGATTCTGGCGGCGGTCGAGGACTGCGTGAAGCAGGCGGGCGCTGACCCGGATACCCTGCGCACGCCGGTCGAAAAGAACACTGCGGACGTCGGCGACCGCACGGCGCACGTCGAGGTGCTGGTCATCGGCGGCGGCGGCACGGGTCTGGCGGCTGCCATGTCCGCGATGGACAGCGGCACGAAGGACGTGATGGTGGTCGAGAAGCTGTCGCGCTTCGGCGGCTCTACGTCCGTATCCGGCGCGGTCGTCGCGGCGGAAAACACCTACTACACGCAGAGCATCGGCTTGGAGCCGAACAGCGAAGTCTGGCTGGAGGAGTGGAAAGCATCCTCCGATTCGGACATCGGCGTGCTGGGCAAAGACCCCGGCTATCCGACCTACGAGCGCGTGAGCAACTACTTCACGCAGGTTGGCGAAACGATCAACTGGCTGGAGGACGAGGGCGTTGCGCACTGGGTGACCTACCCCTTCTTCCCCAACGGGCGCTATCAGGTGCCTGATTACGTCATCGACAGCGAAACCGGCGCGGCTGACCCCGAAGGCGGCTACATGCTGATTGACCACATGGTGGACTGGCTGAAAAATCACGACGCTGACCTTCGCCTAAGCACGACCGGCACGAAGCTGCTGACCAACGACGCGGGCGACGTCATCGGCGCGACCGTGCAGGACGCGAGCGGCTCCTACGACGTGTACGCCTCCCGCGGCGTTGTGCTGGCGACCGGCGGCTTCGCGGCGAGCGAACCCATGATGCGCGAGTACCTGCCGCAGTTCGCCGACTGGATTGACCTGACCACCGCGGGCGCGGGCGACACTGGCGACGGGATGCAGATGGCGCTTGACGTCGGCGGCGTGTTCTACAACGACCCCTATGTCATCACCCTTGGCTCGACCAGCCGCAACGGCAGCATCGCGGGCTTCTGCATGTCCGTGAACCTGTGGGGGCGCATGGTTGTGAACAGCAAGGCGCAACGCTTCTTCAACGAGGGCTACATGCCTTATCAGGCGACCGTCGCGCTGAGCCGCACGGAAGACGGCATCGCATGGGCGCTGGGCGACAGCAAGTTCGCGGGCGCTGCGCTGCTGGACGCGGCGGTGGACGGCACCGAAGTCGTCAAGGCGGACACCATCGAAGAACTTGCCGCGCTGATGGGCGTGGACGCGGACACGCTGGTCAAGAGCGTTGAAACGTACAACACCGCCTGCGCGACGGGCAACGACGCCGAATTCGGCAAGGGCGCCTCCAACCTGACCGCCATCGACGCGGCGCCGTACTACGCGGTGCGCATCTACGTCTGCACGGGCGGCACGATTGCGGGCGTAAAGACGAATCTGGACTTCCAAGTCCTGCGCGAGGACGGCTCGGTCATTAACGGCCTGTACGCTGGCGGTGAGACTTCGAACCGCGAGATGTACGCCTACGCCTACTCTTCCGGCTCCGGTGTCGGCTACGCGCTGGCATCCGGCCGTCAGATCGGCATGAACCTGATGAAGTAAACACAGGCAGGGCATCGTCAAAACGGCGATGCCCTGCGTTTTTTGCTATTCGATTCAAAACAAAGCGCGCTCCCCTTTTCACCAGACCCGCCAATGGTGCCCGCAGTGCTGGCAGACCGCGACGCTCCTTGTCACCATCTCGTCGCGCCGGGGCGGCGGACGCTTTCCCTTCCGCTCCGCCTCCTGCGACCAAATCACCGGCAGGAACAGCAGCTTGAACGGCCATATCCACCAGCCAATCAGCAGCCACCACGCCAAGCTGTGGCGCGTAGCTCGGCGTTCGCGAACCAGCTCCACCCGCACGTCACGGCTGCGGCAGCGTGGACATTTCATGCAAAGCACACCCTTTCTTTTGTGGATTTGCACCCATTATACCGCATGTACGCCGCCTTTGCAATCACTTTTCCGGCATTTCGTACTGCGCGCGTTTTTCCTATTCATCTTTTGGCGCGATATACGCCGCCATCGTTGTGCTGATTTTCTCCGGCGCACGCCCCGGAATCGCCTGATACACCGCCCCCGACGCGTCCTGCCAAATCACAAGGTCGTCGATGTTTGTCTGCTCCAGCACATACCATGCCGATGGGATTGCAGGATTCGCCGCGCGCTCCTGCCGCGTCACCGAAACGACGCTCAGCCGCGGAAAGGGGCACACGCCCGTCAGCTCATGCCCTTCATAGCTTGCCACGCCCAGCGCCGCCACATAATCGCGGTAATCCGCAGCGAACGTCACCCCCAGCGATTGCTCCGCCTGCGTGACCTCCTGCGCCGTCGGGGCTTTTGCCGAAACAAACGCCGGCTGCGCACGAAGCAAGTCAACGATTGTCTTCATTAGAATCCTCCTTGCAGCAGTTCCGCCATGTTCTTCCAGAAACTTGCACGTTGCTTATCGAACACCCTGCGGTCGATTTGCGATGCTTCTCCAAACAAATGCCAAATTTGATTATTGCCGTTCTGCATGTGCTCCGCTTCTGTCAAAATGGACAGCGTCGAATCCATCTTTTGCCTGATGTGGTGCAGTTGATATGCCTCCCCCGTCGCCGGGTCAAGTGCCGCCAATCCCTGCTGCATCCGCATCAAATTCGTTCGCCCCATTTCGTCCACGAAATCGAGGTCGATTTGGCGGATGAGCGCCATCTTGCCATTCACCATCTTCGGTACAAGCCCCGCTTTCTGGCAGACCTCGTACTGCTCCATCGTCCGGAAGCCTTTGATGACGTCCAGCGGATAGCCCGATTCGCGCTGAATCTGCGCCGCTTCGTTCATGGACAAGCCATTCAGCGTCGCGCCCTTCAGCCCGACCGCCTCCGTCACGCCGCCCGAAATACTGCCGCTGATGGCACCCCACTTGAAGTCCTCGCTGCCCGCCAAGGCTGCCTCGCGCGCCGCCTGCTGCAGGTCGCCCGTGCGGACAGCCGTCGCGATGAACGCCGGCACGCCCGATTTCGCCGCGCCAAGCAGACCGTGGACAGCGCTGTCTTTGGCTGCCATCGCGAAAATCATGCTGACCGCCGGTGCGCCCACGCCTGCCGACACAACGGAAACCGTCACGCACACCAAAATCACGCCCGTGCCGATTGCCACGTTGCGAATCACGCGGTCGTAGGCATCATCGTAGTCCGTCCACGGCACGGCGACCGTCTCGTTGTTTTCACCAAGGGTGAAGATGTACTTCTCGCCCTGAAACTGCGCGTTTAATTCGGAAAGCGTATAGCCGAAGTAGACGTTCTCCTGCGAGTTGAACGCCAGCTCGTCCAGATACTCCTGAGAGATGTACACCGCCTGTACGTTTTCCACAAAATAGTCGCTGCTGTCCAAATCGGACACCAGCTGTTCGTACAGGCTGTTTTCCAGATACGGCAGCAGCGCCGCATCCCCCATCCGGCGGAATTCCGGTGCGCTTTCACCCAGCGCACAGCCCGCCAGCAGCACCAGCGCCAGCAGCAGCGAACATAGCTTTTTCATCCGCATTCCCCTCATTTCAGGCGCTCCAGCGAGAAGCCGTTGCGCACATACGTCTCCAGCAGCTCCTGCGAGCCGACGAAAATCGTTTTTGTTGTGGATTCACCCGTGTATCGGTTGCTGACCGAAATGGTGTATATGCCCTCCTGCGTGTAGCGGTCGCCGTCCTTCGCGGGGCGGTTGAAGCGCTCATCCTCGATGACGCCGTTCGCCGTTTCCACCAGCACCGCGCGCCGAACGTTGATGTCCAGATACCGCGAGCGCGCCAAATCCAGCGAGAATCCAGCCTCCGCGACCGATGTGTTCTGCAGCTCCGCGCCCGTCAGCAGGTCAAACGGGTAGACCATGCAGTTGCCGTTGCGGATGGAGAAGCGCAGGAAAATCCGGTAATTGCCAAATTTGCTGGTGATGTGCGTCAACTCGCTGTCCTGCACCTCGTAATCCAGCGCCACCTCGTAGTCGCCCTCTTCGTGCAGCACAATGCGTGTATTCGCGCCCGTTGTGCCTTTCGCCAGCAGATAATCCGTGTAAACCGCCGGTTCATTTTTAGCATTCTGATAATCCGTGTGGCGGACAATCAGCGTGCCGCGCCCGAAGTTCGTTTTGGGAATGCCGAACTGCTGGTCATAGCCGTTCGCATCCGCCGCGAGAGAAAGCTGCGCGTTGCCGTTCAGCGCGTCGATATCCTGCTCCAAATCAAACCACAGGGTAACAGAATCGCCCAGCGTCTTGATGAAAACAGGCTGCTGATTTTCGTCCGCCGTCACGCGGGTGAAGCCCGTCAGGAAGAATCTTCCCAGCCGCCAGCCAAAGTGCTTGTCGTCACCGCTGATGGTATCCTGCTTGGCATAGCCCGTGTCAACCCCAGCATTTACGGCATCTGCCGAGAAGTAATAGATGGATATGCCCTGCTGCTTGCAGCATTCGCGCAGGCGCGCCATGCTGTCGGCGTACTGTCCCGCGTCAGCAAACAACGCCATTGCGCCCGCGTAATTCCCCGCTTCCTGCGCCGCTACTGCCTTTTCATAGCGGCTTGCGCGGCAAAGCGCGTCGCTGTCCGCATAACCCGCAAGTTCCGTGTAGAGGGCAATCGCGGCATCGTAATTTCCGCTTGCCGCTTCCGCCTGCGCCCGCTGATAGCGGTACTCCTTCGCCAGCGCCGCGCTGCCCGCATAGTCGCCCAGCGTGTCCAGCAGGGCGGTGGCTTCGGCATAATCCCCCTGCTCCGCAAACTGCTTTGCCTGAACCTGCTGTTCATACGGGAACGCGCTGCGGTCGGCGGACAAGTTCATCCACAGCGCCGGGCGAACCCCCAGTTTTTCCGTCACGCACTTCGTTCCGACCGCACCGCGGACATCCAGAAAGCACGCGTCGTAGCTTTCCTTGCCCGGCGAGCGCAGCCACCAGTCCGTTTCGCCGATGCCGATAGTGGTGAAGCCCAGAAACTTCGCCCCCCGTGACCGGGCATATTCCGTGCCGCTGACTTTCCGCTGCTCCTGCTCCGGAAGATATTGCATCACCTGTGCGTAGCTGAGCAGGAAAACGTGCGTTTCCGCCGGTTCAGCATCCGTATTCTGCCATTCCGGATTCCCATCCGCCGCCGTATCCGCCAGCGTCACCGGGGCAATCGCCGCCCACTCAGCATCCGTGAACGCCGCATGAAAATCCGCCTGAAGCCACGCATTCAGCGCGCTTTGATTCCACACGGCATCGGTTTTTTCGTCATGGAACGGCAGGCAGTCCAGCGCATAGCGGCTCATCAGCAGCGCTTTGCCGCCCTGCACATCCAGCACCTGCCACGCAATGGGCTCACTGCCGTTGTCCAGATTGCCATCCTGTTCATATTGCCCGAAAATGACCGTATCGCCGACCCGCGTTTCTTCCGCGTACCCCGCGCAAACCCAGCAAACGAGCGCCATCAGGCACACAGCAAGCAGCTTTTTCATTTTCCGTTCCCCCTCCGCCGTTTTCGCTTCCATTATAGCACAATACAGCTGAAATTGGTAGTTGATTCGCAGCCGTTTTTCCCCCAAAACAAAAAAAGTGCCGCGACCCCTCTTGGGAATCGCGGTGAAGAAGTGGAGATGAGGGGAGTCGAACCCCTGTCCGAAGGCTCGCTTGCAGGACCTTCTCCGAGCGCAGACTGTGATTTGAAATTCCCGCACGATGACGCCCGCAGTCAGGCTTCAGCGATTGGTAGCTTCATGTTACGGACGCATGGCAAAGCTTACATGCGCTCGTTCCCCGCTTGAATGGCGCTGGGAACCGGTCAAGCGGGCAGACCGGGCCAGCGTCGCGCCTAATTAGGCAGCGAAAGCGTACTGATTATTGTCAGTTACATTTAAGTTCCCCGTTTTATCGTGGTCAGGGGCCACGGCTCGCTTATCCCGCCCTCGACAACCCCCGTCGAAACCGGATCATCCCCATGAATGAGATGGCGCTTCTTTTGGGGCAGCGCCGCCCTGCTGTCAGTAGTTCTTTGTTGCTTGATTTCTTTTGTGGCAGGAGGTTTCGCTCCTGCGGGAGCGACAGGGGGCTTTCCGATCGCCCCCTTGACCCCTTCGGCGCGGACTCTCCCATGCTGCTTTTTGGGGAAAGTTACAATAGGAAGTTAGGTTGCCCGTTCCTTTATCGTATGTGCAAAGGTTGTGCTGAGGTCACTTGTTGTGTTCCCTGAGTGCGCGGCGGATGTCGCGGTCAGCGTCGCGCTTGGCGATGGTGTCGCGCTTGTCGTGTTCCGCTTTGCCGCGGCAAAGACCCAATTGCAGCTTCATCCGTCCGTCCTTCAGGTAGATTTCCAGCGGCACAAGCGTGTAGCCCTGCCGGGAAACAAGCCCGTCCAGCTTGCGGATTTCGCTCTTGTGCATCAGCAGCTTTTTCGGGCGCATGGGGTCACGGTTGAAGATGTTGCCCTGGTCGTAGGGGCTGATGTGCATCCCCTCGACCCAGATTTCGCCGCCGCGAATCTGCGCCCACGACTCCTTCAGGTTCACGCGTCCCTGCCGGATGCTTTTGACCTCCGTGCCGAACAGCGCCAGCCCGCACTCATATTTCTCCTCGACGAAATAATCGTGCCACGCCTTGCGATTCTGTGCCACGGACTTGATTCCCTTCTGATGCGGCACGTTCCTCGCCTCCCTTGCGCGTCTGCCTGTTTCAGCAGGAACTATTATAGCATATTCGTTTTTTTATTGCAAGTCCCAAACTTCCATGCTATAATAAAAAGGAAGATTTTCTGTGGTACAGGAGGAAGGACAGGATGAACGATCTTCACGAGATGGCGGCAAACAGCCGGGAGGCGGCTTGGACGCTGGCGGCTTCGTCGCTGAAGACGCGAAACGCGGCGCTTCTGCGGATGGCGGAGGTGCTGGAAAATCATCAGGCGGATATTTTTGCGGCGAACGCGGCGGATATTCATCAGGCGGAGGCGGACGGGCTGGCAGCGCCCCTGCTCGGCCGGCTGAAATTCCGCGAAGAGAAGCTGCGCGCCGTGACGGACGGGCTTCGCGCGCTGGCGGATTTGCCCGACCCCATCGGCGCAACGACGATGACGCACGAAATCACGCCGGGGCTGAAAATGTACCGCGTGACCTGCCCGATTGGGGTCATCGGCGTGATTTTCGAGAGCCGCCCGGATGCGCTGGTGCAGATTGCGTCGCTGGCGCTCAAGAGCGGCAATGCCGTGCTGCTCAAGGGCGGGCGCGAGGCGGAGCGGACGAACGCCGCCTTGTGTGATGCGCTCCGGGAGGCGGCAGCGGATGTCGGGCTTCCGGCGGATTTCGCGCAGCTGCTGCATTCCCGCGAGGACGTCGCCGCCATGCTGAAGGAGGACGCGCTCATCGACCTCATCATCCCCCGCGGCAGCAAGGAGTTCGTCCGCTATATCATGGACAACAGCCGCATTCCCGTGCTGGGGCACTCCGACGGCATCTGCCACGTTTATGTGGATAAATCCGCCGATGTGGAGATGGCGGTTTCGATCGCCGTGGACAGCAAAGCGCAGAATGTGGCAGTCTGCAACGCCTGCGAGACGCTGCTCGTCCACCGCGATATCGCCGCTGATTTTCTGCCCAAGCTTCTGCCCGCGATGCAGGAAAAGCACGTCCGGCTGCTGGGCGACGAGGCGACCCGCGCGATTATCCCCGTCGAAGCCGCAACGGAAGAGGACTGGCGCACGGAGTATCTGGATTATGTGCTGTCCATCCGCGTCGTGGATTCGCTGGAAGCCGCGATTGCCCACATCAACCGCTACGGCAGCCACCACACGGACTGCATCGTCACCCGCGATGACGCGGCGGCGAAGGAGTTCCTGACCCGCGTGGATTCCGCCGGCGTGTACCGCAATGTGTCAACGCGCTTTGCGGACGGCTTTGTGTACGGCTTCGGCGCGGAAGTCGGCATTGCGACGGGCAAGCTGCACGCGCGCGGCCCGATGGGGCTGGACGGTCTGACGACCTACAAGTACAAATTGCTGGGCGACGGGCAGCTGATGGCGGAGATGAAATCCGGTCAGCGCGCGTACACCCACCTTGTGCTGCACGAGGACTGCCCGCTATGACACAAGGCATTGCGTTTTTTGATTTTGACGATACCCTTGCCCGCGGCGATTCCATCCTCCCCTTCCTGCTGTACTGCATCCGCAAGCGGATTTCGCCGCGCCGGCAGCTGGTCAAGGCGGCGGGGGCGTTCCTGTACTGGAAGCTGCGGCCGTCGCGGGCGTCGCGGGCGAAATCCGCCACGCTGTCGTTTTTGAAGGGGCGTTCGGCGGACGAAATGCTCGATGTCGCCCGCGCGTTCTTCCGCGATGAATACCTGCCGCGCTTTTATCAGGATGGGCTGACGGAGCTGTGGAGTCTGCGCTCGCAGGGGATGAAGCTGGTCGTCGTCAGCGCGTCGCCGGACGTGTACATGCGCGCCCTGCCGGAGTTCATGCCACTTGACGCGGTGCTGTCCACGCGCTGCGAGGTCGGCGGCGACGGGCGCTACACGGGGCAAGTCGGCGAAAACTGCAAGGGCGAAGAGAAAGTCCGCCGAATCGAGCAGTATTTGAAGGAAAACGGCTTCGTGCTGGACATGAAGTGTTCCTCCGCCTATGGCGACTCCCCGTCCGATGCGGACATGATGGCGCTGGTGAACCGCGCGGTGCTGGTGAATCCGAAAAAAGCGCTTTTGCGCCGGCGGCCGGACGGCATTGTCGTCCATTGGACTTAAGGCACCACCGCACAATTCGGCGGTGTTACCTTAATGCGATAAACAGAAAGGTGAATTATTGACTATGATGCGTCTCCAGAAGTTTCTTGCCCTCTCCGGCGTGGCGTCGCGCCGCAACTCCGAAAAGCTGATTGCCGATGGGCATGTGGCGGTAAACGGAAAGGTTATCACCGAAATGGGCGTGCAGGTGGATGAATCCGCCGACGTGGTGACGGTGGATGGCAAGGTTTGCAAAATTCAGGAAGAAAAGCACTATCTGGCGTACAACAAGCCGATGGGCGAGGTGACGACCGTCGCCGACCCCGAAGGCCGCCCGACGGTGATGGACAAGTTCCGCGATTACCCGGTGCGCCTGTATCCTGTCGGGCGGCTGGACTACGACAGCGAGGGTCTGCTGCTGCTGACCAACGACGGCGACCTGATGAACAACCTCCTCCACCCCAGCCGCGAGGTGAGCAAGGAGTACCTGGTGAAGGTGTCCAACCGCGTGACGGACGAGGAAATCCGCCGTCTGCGCGCGGGTGTCCGGCTCGACGACGACCGCATGACCTCCCCGGCGGACGTGCACCTTGTGCGCTATGAGACGTTCGCGTCCGTGCTGCTGGTGACGATTCACGAGGGGCGCAATCGGCAGGTTCGCCGCATGTTCAGTGCGATTGGGCACGAGGTCGTCGCCCTCAAGCGCGTCGGCTTTGCGACGATTAAGCTGCACGACCTGCCGCGCGGCCAGTGGCGCCGCCTGACGGACGTGGAAGTACGCAAATTGAAGGAGCTGTGAGCATGAGCTACGAGCTTCGCAGCGCCCGCTGGATTGCCGCCGATGTGCTGCGGCAAGTGGTTCAGCCGGGTGACACGGTGGTGGACGCGACGCTGGGCAACGGGCATGACACGCTGATGCTCTGCGAACTGGTGGGCGAAACGGGGCGCGTCATCGGTTTCGACATTCAGCCCGACGCGGTGGAACGCACGCGCGAGCGTCTGGCGGATGCGGGGATGCTGTCCCGCTGCACGCTCTACGCCGAGGGGCACGAGCATCTATCGGAGCGGGTGACTGTGCCGATTCGCACCGCGACATTCAATCTTGGCTGGCTGCCGGGCGGCGACAAGCGCATCACGACGCACTGGGAGACGACGCGCGCGGCGATTTCGGCGGCTTTGTCGCTGCTGATGAAGGGCGGCGTCTGCACCATTTGCGCCTATCCGGGGCACGCCGCGGGCGACGAGGAACGCGCCGCGCTGATGGCGTACCTGTCGGCGCTGCGCCCGCAGGAATACAACGTGCTGCACCACCGGTTTTTGAACGCCGGGGCGGGCGCGCCGGAGTGCTTTGTGGTGCAGAGGCAGTAAAGGGGGAACCCAAGGGCGCTGCCCTTGAACCTGCCGGAGGCGTTGCCTCTGGACTCCACAAGGGACTTCGTCCCTTGACCCTTTCGCGCGATGCGGTTGAGCACAACTGCATACTGGTTCCGCGTGTTAATGCGTAAAAAATAAGCATCTCGGATTGCTCCAAGATGCTGATAGCGTGACGTTCATTCCGTTTCGCTCTTCTGATTTTCCCCCATCATCTCGCCAAACGCTTCCTCTATCGTCACCGACTGATTCTCCCGCGCCTGCGCCAGCCCCTCCGCCATCCGCGCGTTAAACACCTCGTCCGTCATTTCGTCCCGGCTGAGCGGGCGAATGGGCGGCTTTGCGGGGCGAAACGGCAGCCCGTTCCACAGCACAATCTGCCGATAAAACATGTTGATGGCGGTCGAGGTCGGAATCCCCAATTCGCTCAGAATCGCTTCCGCCTTTTCCTTCACGTCCGGCTCAACCCGCACTGTCACATTCGCACTTTTCATTGCTGCATCCCCTTTCTACTACTGATTATACCATATTGTATGGCGATTTGCAATACAATATGCAAATTGGAGGTATTTATGCACACCCCCGCCCCCATTGAACTCATGAACGTCTGCCTCCTGCGCGACGATGCGAACCGTATGCTCGTGCAAGACCGCACCGACCCATCGTGGCCGGTGCTCTGCTTTCCCGGCGGGCACGTCGAAATCGGCGAAACGTGCGCGGATGCCGTCGTCCGCGAAATGCAGGAGGAAACCGGGCTGACCGTCGTTTCGCCGCGGCTCGTCGGCATCAAGGAGTGGATGAAGCACGGCGGGCAGACCCGCGCGCTGGTGCTGTGCTACGAAGCGGCGGCGTACACAGGCACGCTGACTTCCTCCGCCGAGGGCGAAAACCGCTGGATGACGCGGGAGGAAATCGCCGCCCATCCGCGTGGGAAATCGCTGCTGGACTTCCTGCCCGTGTACGAAAATCCCGACGTGACCAGCATGTTCTACGCGCCCGACGGCGACGGCTGGACGGCGGTTTACCGCTAATACTTCATATAGGCTTCACATCCGTGTGCTATCATCCCCCTAAATCCCCCGAAAGAAGGAACACAACCCGTGAAAACACCCGTGACGCACGAGCGCCTGCAAAACCACCTGACGTATTCATGGTGGAAGTATGTCCTGATGATGATATTGGTCATCTTTTTCTGGAGCATCCTCTTCACAACCACGCGCTACCGCCCGCCGGAAGAAAAGAAGGTCATTGTCGGCGTATACGGCGCGGGCAATCAGACGGCGCTGGACACCTACATGGAGGACGTTCGCCAGCTGCTCCTGCCCGACATGGAGGAAATGAACACGCAGTTCATCATGAGTGACGAGACCTGGGGTTCGTCGGTGCTGATGACCCGCATGACGGCGCGCGAGTGCGACATTTACCTGCTGCCGAAGGATCTCTTTCAGACGTATGCCCAGCAAGGGGTATTTGTGGCGCTGGAGGAAGCCATGCCGGACTTAGTGAGCGAGCTGGAATCGCGCGGCATCAGCCTGAGCCGCGGCTGGCGTACGGACAGCGACACGGGCGAAAAGCACCTGTTCGGCATCCCGTGTGCGGATTTGCCGTATCTGGACACGTTCCTGTATCCGACGGCGGATTCGTACTACGCGTGCATTTTCCGCGCCAACGGCAATGAAGAAAATGTTCAGGCGTTCTTTGATTACTTCATTCGCGATATGCTGAATGAGCCGCCGGCAGAGGCTTCGGAGGAAGCCGCTTCGTAATCTGATTTTTTGCGGCGGATTGCAATTCGTCGCAAGGATTTCGCGTCTGCGGACGCGACAAGGGGGCTTTCCGATCGCCCTCTTGACCCCTTCGGGTGCGCATTCCCCTACTTTGGGGGCATTGGAGCAGAACCGACCTCATCAGTATCCGCCCATATAAATAGGAAGTTTTTCGCAAGGAGGAATCCCCATGCAGCATTGCATTTTGGTCAAGTGGACGCCCGACGCGGGCGACAAGGACGCGCTGGCGAAAGAGGCGGAGGCGATTTTCGCGCAGGCGGTGGCGGACGGCGTGGCAACCGCGCTGACCATCCGCCGCAACGTCATCAACCGTCCGAACCGCTATGATTTGCTGATTGAGCTGACCATGACGCCCGACATGCTGCCCGCCTACGACGCAAGCGAACCGCATCACCGCTGGAAAGAGACGTTCGGCGCGCGCATCCAGCAGAAGGCGATTTTCGACTACGAGTGATTTCCGCTGATTCCGGATGTTTTTTCCGTGCATTTCCACGCATACGGCAAAAATTGACTTGCCAATCCTCTCCCGGAGTGGTATCATGAAAATGATACTGCTCCTGTTTTGGTGGGCAGAAAAAGGAGGGAAAAACACATGAGTAAGCGTCTCCTGCGCTCGCTGCTGTCGCTGATGGTCTGCATGGCGATGCTGCTGAGCCTTGCGCCCGCGCTTCTGGCGGAATCGGCGGATGCGCCGTCCACCGAGATGGCGGTCGGCGCTGTCATCCACGGCTTTGAAGTGGTGGAGAACGGCGAGTTCGCACTGCTGAACGCAAAGACGACCGTCCTGCGCCATCAAAAGACCGGCGCGACGGTGTTCTTCCTCATCAACGAGGACACGAACCGCGCGTTCGACATTTCGTTCGTCACCCCGCTTAGCGACGACAAGGGCATCCCGCACGTCTTTGAGCACTCCACGCTGGACGGCTCGAAGAAGTACCCGTCGGCAAGCCTGTTCTTCAACCTCATTTACCAGACCTACAACACCTACATGAACGCCGCGACGTATCAGGTCATGACGACTTACCCCGTTGCGTCCCTGTCGGAAGCGCAGCTGCTCAAGTATGCGGATTTTTACCTGGACAGCTGCTTCAACCCCATGATTTATGAGGACGAATCCCTGTTCCGCTCCGAGGCGTGGCGCTATTCGCTGGAAAGCGCGGACAGCCCCTTGACCATCAGCGGCACGGTGTATTCCGAAATGCAGGGCGCTGCCTCGCTGGAGACTTCCGCGTCCTACAACGCGATGAAGGCGGCGTTCCCCGGCAGCCACATGGGCTACAATCAGGGCGGCGAGCCGACCGAAATTCCGTCCATGACGTGGCAGGAGGTCAAGGATTACCACACCGCCTACTATCATCCGTCCAACTCCCTGACGACCGTCTACGGCGCAATTGACGACCCCGCCGCCTTCCTTGCGCTGCTGGACGAGGCGTTCTCCCCCTACGAGGCGAAGGCGTTTGATTTCTCCACGCCTGATTACACCCCTGTGACCTCCCCCGTGGAGAAGATCTGCCAGTACCCTGTCTACGAGGGCACGGAGACGGAGAACGCCGCCGTCACCTACATCACCTTCATCTGCGAAAACGCGACTGAGGAAGAGCAGCACGTGCTGGATCTGCTGACGATGCTGCTGAGCGATTCCTCTTCCGCGCTGGTGAGCAATCTGGTGGATGCGCTGCCCAACGCTGACATCAGCGTCTATCTGGAGACGGACGGCCCTGAACCCGCGGTCGTGTTTGTCGCCACCGGCATGAACGAGGGCGACGTGCAGACGCTGCGCGAGTGCATCTACGCCTCCGTGCTGGAATTTGCCGAAAACGGCGTTTCGCAGGACATACTGGACGCAATCGCTTCTTCTCTGACGATGGAAACCGCGCTGATGTCCGAAGAAAGCGACCTTGGCGTGAACATGGCGCAGAACATCGCCTACTGCTGGGCGACCACCGGCGATGTGCACGCCTACGAAAAGACAATCGCGAACATGGACAACTTCGAGAAGTACCAGACGGAAGGCAAGTACGCCGAAGTTGCCAAGAAGTACCTGACGGAGGACAATCAGCGCGTCATCACCGTGACGACCGTCCCCGCGCCGGGGCAGCAGGAAGCAATTGAAGCCGATTTGGCGGCGAAGCTGGCGGAAACCAAGGCCGCCATGTCCGCCGAGGAAATCGACCAGCTTGTGGCGGACACCGCAGCGCTGGCCAGCGGCAGCATGGAGGATGCGTCCGAACTCGTGGCGCAGCTTCAGGCGGTCACGGTGGATAACCTGCCCGAAGAAATCCGCACCTACGACTACACCGACGTGACCGACGCAAGCGGAATCCGCCGCATTGACGTGACGGCGGACGTGGACGGCATCGGGCAGACGTACATCCTGCTGGACGCCGCCGCGATTCCGCAGGAGGACATCCACTGGCTGAACCTGTACCTCAACCTGATTGGCTCGCTGGACACCACGGAGCATTCCTCGGCGGATGTTTACGCGCTTCAGAGCCGCTACCTCTACGACGGCGCGGTGAAGCTGGCCGTGCTGAACACGGACGACGCGCAGGGCTTCCGCCCCTACATCCGCGCCAGCTGGAAGGCGACGGACGCCGATATGGCTGCCAGCTACGCGCTGCTCAACGAGCTGCTTTTCGAGAGCGAGTTCACCGACACGGCGCTGATTGCCTCCAATATCGCGCTGTTCCGCCAGACGATGAAGCAGTCCTATGAGCAGGAAATCTACATGACGCAGCTGTACCGCGCCGTGTCCCAGTCGGACGCTGGTTTCAACTTCTACACCTACGCCACGGGCGTTGATTACTACCACTTCCTGTCTGACGCGCAGGCGCTGCTGGAGAGTGACCCGGAGGCGTTCGCCGCCAAGATGAAGCGCATTCAGGCGCTGCTGCACAATGGCGCGAACGCGGTGATCGGCTTTGCGGGCAATGCCGCCTCCATCAAGAACAACCGCGCGGCGGCAGACAGCTTCCTCGCGTCCCTGCCGATGGCGGAAGTCGCGCCGCAGACGTATGACCTGCCCGTTCCGGCAAGCGCCGAGGGCATCGTCATCAACAGCACGGTGAACTTCAACCTGGTGTACGCCACCTTTGAGCAGATGGGCGTTGAAGGCGGCTACTCCGGCGCGATGGACGCCATGTGCAGCCTCGTCAGCGATGGTCTGCTTTATCCGCTCCTGCGTGACCAGTACGGCGCGTACGGCGTATTCCACGGCGCGGATGAAGACGGCATGTACATCATCAGCTACCGCGACCCGAACGTGGCGCAGACCTTTACGGTTTACAACTATGTGCCGATGCTGCTCCAGCAGCTGCAAATGTCACTGGATCAGGAGACGCTGGATGGCTACATTCTCTCCTCTTACAGCTACTACGCGCTCTCTTCGGGCGAGCTGACCGGCGCGCTGTCGGTGATTACCGATGTCGTCAACGGGGATGACCCGTTCCGCCGCCTGCAGTGGATGCACGAGCTGAAGCAGCTCAAGGTAGAAGATATCATGGCGTTCGCGCCGATGTATCAGGCGCTGCTGGATAACGGCTGCATGAGCACCGCCGGCAGCCAGTCCGCGCTGAACACCATGCCCGCGGGCACTTACGAGAACATCATCAAGCCCTAACAAAAAGCGCGTCGCTCCGGCGGCGCGTTTTTTTATTTGGTTCTTCACGGAATCTTGGGGGAAGAGCAGCTTGGGGCGCGTCTGCGGACGCGCAAAGTTACTGGCAGGGACGCTTCGCTGCCTGCGCCTTTGTTGAGTGCGTTT
>OBAR01000166.1_pt1 | contig 94703 bp, 70 predicted proteins | sample 1517911 | NCBI WGS metagenome assembly OBAR01 (sample SAMN04571709, study PRJEB22368) | human gut metagenome | biome: human gut; material: stool | host: Homo sapiens | place: Luxembourg | collected 2012-10-26
GAGCCAAACAATATAGTTTGAGGCGTCAAACAATATAGTTTCACCTGCCAAACACGATTGTTTCGTCCGCGGAAGTCAAATCTTTGGAAAATGAAACGCAAAAACACCGGATTTCGTTCGCTGGAAGGAGTGCCGTGTCAACAAATTGGAAGGTAATAAAATGCGTTGGATTGGGAGCGGGGGCTGTTCGCGTGAAAGCCGGATGCCTTCCGGATGTTCCATCAGGATACCTTTTCCGGCGAATCGATAGCAAGGTGTATTTTGCGAATAGCCTGAGAAGGGCCTCGGAATCCACCCAATCGTATTTTGGTGCGAGCATGCGACCTGTGAAGCGATTCGTTTGACATTTTGTCAGAAGGGAAGGGAATGCTGGTGAAAAAACAATACGTTCTGACAGAATTAAAGAAAATGCGATAAAAAAGTAACATATTATTTTTGATATATCAAATAAACCGTTACTTTTGCATCCGTAAAACGAAAAAAGTATGATACAGAACAGTCTGCATATTCTAGGTCTGAACATTTCCATTATTCTACTGGCGAAGGTCGGCGGAAGTGGGTGTTGCGCTTAGAATCGTGTATGACGATGAAGATACATGAAAGCCTTTCTCACTTCCGGGTGCGAAAGGCTTTTTGATTTTGTGAGCTGTGCGAAACTTAAAAAAACAAATACACTATGAGTGACAGACTTTTTATTTTCGATACCACCCTTCGCGATGGTGAACAGGTGCCCGGCTGTCAGTTGAACACCGTGGAAAAGATTCAGGTGGCACGCCAGTTGGAAGCACTGGGAGTGGATATCATCGAGGCAGGATTCCCCATCTCCAGTCCCGGAGACTTCAATTCAGTGGTGGAAATCTCCAAGGCAGTGACCTGGCCCACCATCTGTGCGCTGACCCGTGCGGTGGAGAAGGACATCGACGTGGCTGCCGAGGCGCTGAAGTACGCCAAGCGCAAGCGTATCCACACCGGCATCGGCACGTCCGACTCACACATCCGTTACAAGTTCAACTCCAACCGGGAAGAAATCATCGAGCGTGCGGTGGCTGCCGTGAAGTATGCACGCCGTTTCGTCGACGATGTGGAGTTCTATGCCGAGGATGCCGGACGGACGGAGAACGAATACCTCGCCCGGGTGGTGGAGGCGGTCATCAAGGCAGGTGCTACGGTGGTCAACATCCCCGATACGACGGGTTACTGTCTGCCGGGCGAGTATGGTGAAAAAATCAAGTACCTCATGGAGCATGTCGACGGCATCGACCGCGCCATCCTCTCCACACACTGTCACAACGACCTCGGCATGGCGACTGCCAACACCATCAGCGGTGTGCTCAACGGGGCACGTCAGGTGGAGGTGACCATCAACGGTATCGGCGAGCGTGCCGGAAACACTTCGCTCGAGGAGATTGCCATGATTGTGAAGTGCCACAAGGACATCGACATCGAGACCAACATCAACACCCAGAAGATATACCCCACGAGCCGCATGGTCTCCAGCCTGATGAACATGCCCGTGCAGCCCAACAAGGCGATTGTCGGACGCAACGCCTTCGCACACTCGTCGGGTATCCACCAGGACGGTGTGCTGAAGAACGTGCAGACCTACGAGATTATCGACCCCAAGGATGTGGGCATCGACGACAATGCCATCGTGCTCACCGCCCGCAGCGGACGTGCTGCCTTGAAACACCGTCTGCAGGTGATGGGCGTGGAGCTGGCACCCGAGAAGCTCGACAAGGTGTATGACGCCTTCCTGAAGCTGGCGGACAAGAAGAAGGAAATCAACGACGACGATGTGCTCATGCTGGCAGGGGCCGATCGTTCGGAGAACCACCGCATCAAGTTGGAATACCTCCAGGTGACGAGTGGCGTGGGAGTACGCTCCGTGGCAAGCCTCGGGGTGAACATCTCCGGAGAGAAATTTGAAGCTGCCGCTACGGGCAACGGTCCGGTAGACGCCGCCATCCGTGCACTGAAGAAAATCATCGACCGCCAGATGGTGCTGAAGGAGTTCACCATCCAAGCTATCAGCAAGGGCAGCGACGATGTGGGCAAGGTGCACATGCAGGTGGAGTATGATGGACACGTCTACTACGGCTTCGGTGCGAACACCGACATCGTGGCGGCTTCGGTAGAGGCTTACATCGACTGTATCAACAAGTTCAAACACTAGGATTTTCAAGAACCGGACGCACCGCTTGTGCGTCCCCCTACAAACATACCTCAATGAATACATTATTCGACAAAATCTGGGACGCACACGTGGTGCAACAAGTTGCCGACGGTCCCACACAGTTATACATCGACCGCTTGTACTGTCACGAGGTGACCAGTCCGCAGGCCTTTGCCGGGTTGCGGGCACGCGGTCTGAAACCTTTCCGTCCCGAACGCATCTATTGCATGCCCGACCATAACACGCCGACGCATGACCAGGACAAGCCCATCGAGGACCCCGTGTCGCGTACCCAGGTGGACACGCTGGCAAAGAATGCCGCAGACTTCGGGCTGACACACTTCGGCATGATGAATCCCAAGAACGGCATCATCCACGTCGTCGGTCCGGAACGCGGACTCACCCTGCCCGGCATGACCATCGTCTGTGGAGACTCCCATACCTCGACGCACGGAGCCATGGGAGCCGTGGCATTCGGCATTGGGACGAGTGAGGTCGAGATGGTGCTCGCCTCGCAGTGCATCCTCCAGACACGTCCCAAGACCATGCGCATCACCGTCGATGGACGCCTGGGACGGGGTGTCACGGCAAAGGACCTGGCACTCTACATGATGTCCCGGATGACCACCAGCGGAGCTACCGGCTACTTTGTGGAGTATGCCGGCGAGGCGGTGCGCAGCCTGACGATGGAGGGACGCCTCACGCTGTGCAACCTCTCCATCGAGATGGGAGCACGGGGCGGCATGGTCGCTCCCGACGAGACGACGTTCGCCTACATCCGCGGACGTGAATATGCGCCGAAGGGTGCCGACTGGGACAAGGCGCTGGCCTACTGGCGGACGCTGAAGAGCGATGAGGATGCCGTGTTTGACAAGGAGGTGCGCTTTGATGCGGCGGACATCGAGCCGATGATTACCTACGGGACCAACCCCGGCATGGGCATGGGCATCACCGGCCACATCCCCACGACCGACACGATGAGCGAGGTGGAGAAGGCTTCGTTCGAGAAGTCGATGCACTACATGGGCTTCCAACCCGGTGAACAGCTGTTGGGCAAGCCGGTCGACTACGTCTTCCTGGGAGCCTGCACCAACGGACGCATCGAGGACTTCCGTGCGTTTGCCTCGTTGGTGAAAGGCCGGCACAAGGCGGCACACATCACGGCGTGGCTGGTGCCCGGTTCGTGGATGGTGGCTGAGCAGATACGCGAGGAAGGACTTGACCGGGTGCTCGAGGAGGCAGGCTTTGCCATCCGTCAGCCGGGCTGTTCCGCCTGTCTCGCCATGAACGACGACAAGATTCCGGCAGGGAAATATGCCGTGTCGACCAGCAACCGTAACTTCGAGGGACGGCAGGGTCCCGGTTCGCGGACGTTGCTTGCCAGTCCGCTGGTGGCAGCCGCAGCCGCAGTGACCGGTGTCATCACCGACCCGCGCGAACTGCTTTAGCCCAAGTCCCCAATCGGTCATTTAAAAGTATACAACAATGAAACAGAAATTCAATATCATCACCAGCACGTGCGTGCCCCTTCCGTTGGAGAATGTCGATACCGACCAGATTATCCCCGCACGTTTCCTCAAAGCCACGACGCGCGAAGGGTTCGGCGACAACCTCTTCCGCGACTGGCGTTACCGTGCCGACGGCACTCCCAACCCCGACTTTGTGTTGAACGACCCGACCTACGGCGGACAAATCCTCGTGGCAGGCAAGAACTTCGGTTCCGGTTCCAGCCGCGAGCATGCAGCCTGGGCCATTGCCGACTATGGCTTCCGCGTGGTCGTTTCGAGCTTCTTTGCCGACATCCACAAGAACAACGAGCTGAACAATTTCGTCCTCCCCGTAGTCGTGAGCGAACCCTTCCTGAAGGAGCTGTTCGACAGCATCTATGCCGACCCGAAGACGGAAGTCGTGGTCGACCTTCCCGCGCAGACCATCACCAATCGGGCGACGGGCAAGAGCGAATCGTTTGAAATCAATGCCTACAAGAAGCATTGCCTGATGAACGGCTTGGACGACATCGACTTCCTGGTGGAGAGCCGGGACAAGATTGAAGCGTGGGAGAAGAAACAGTAAACCGACATACATGGAAAATCATCCTCAAATAGAAATCATGGACACGACGCTGCGCGACGGCGAACAGACCAGCGGCGTATCGTTCATGCCCCATGAGAAACTGATGATTGCGCGGCTGTTGCTTGAGGAAGTGAAGGTGGACCGCATCGAGGTGGCTTCCGCCCGGGTGTCTGACGGCGAGATGAAAGCCGTGCATGGCATTTGCGAGTGGGCGGCACGCCACGGCATGCTGGACCGGGTGGAGGTGTTGGGCTTTGTCGATGGCGGGACGTCGTTGCGTTGGATTCGTCAGGCAGGTGGAAAGGTCATCAACCTGCTCACCAAGGGGTCGCTCAAGCATTGCCTCGGGCAGTTGGGCAAGACACCCGAAGAGCACATTGCCGACATCCGTGCCGTGGTCCGTATGGCGGACGAGATGGGCATCGCCGTCAACATCTACCTGGAGGACTGGAGCAACGGCATGAAGGATTCGCCCGACTATGTGTTCCAGCTGATGGACGGACTGACCGGGACCAGCATCCGCCGCTACATGCTGCCCGACACGTTGGGCATTCTCAACCCCTTGCAGGTCATCGAGTATTTCCGCAAGATGAAGAAGCGTTACCCCGACCTGCACTTCGACTTTCACGCGCACAACGACTATGACCTGGCGGTGAGCAATGTGCTGGCTGCCGTCCTGAGCGGTGCCAAGGGACTCCACACGACCATCAACGGACTGGGCGAGCGGGCAGGCAATGCGCCCCTTGCCAGCGTGCAGGCGATTCTGAAGGACCATTTCAGTGCTGTCACGAACATCCATGAAGAGAAGCTCAACGATGTGAGCCGAGTGGTGGAGTCATACTCCGGCATCTCCATCCCGCCCAACCAGCCCATCGTCGGCGAGAACGTCTTCACGCAGGTGGCAGGAGTACATGCCGACGGCGACAACAAGAACAACCTCTACTGCAACGACCTTCTGCCCGAGCGTTTCGGACGCAAGCGCGAATATGCCCTGGGCAAGACCAGCGGCAAGGCGAACATCCGCAAGAACCTCGAAGACCTGGGACTGGAGCTGGACGAAGAGTCGATGCGCAAGGTGACGGAACGCATCATCGAGCTGGGCGACAAGAAGGAGCTGGTCACACAGGAGGACCTGCCCTACATCGTGAGCGATGTGCTGAAGCACGGCGTGAAGGGCGACCGCGTGAAGCTGAAGAGCTACATCGTCAACCTCGCCTACGGGCTGAAGCCGATGGCGACCATCAAGATGGAAATCGACGGACGCGAATACGAAGAGAGCTCCAGCGGAGACGGACAGTATGACGCCTTTGTGCGTGCCTTGCGCAAGATATATAAGGTAACGCTGGGACGCACCTTCCCCATGTTGACCAACTATGCCGTCAGCATCCCGCCCGGCGGACGGACCGATGCCTTTGTGCAGACAGTCATCACCTGGAGCTACAACGGCAAGGTGTTCCGTACCCGTGGTTTTGATGCCGACCAGACGGAAGCTGCCATCAAGGCGACGGTCAAGATGCTGAACCTGATTGAAGGGGACCAGGGAATGAGTTGAACTGAAATAATACGTATTTTTGCAATCCAAAACACTCACAAACTTACAACAGTATGGAATTTAAAATAGCAGTATTGGCCGGCGACGGCATTGGCCCTGAGATATCCGTGCAGGGTGTGAACGTGATGACAGCCGTGTGCGAGAAGTTCGGGCACAGCGTGAACTATGAATATGCACTCTGTGGAGCCGATGCCATCGACAAGGTGGGCGACCCCTTCCCCGAGGCGACCTACGAGGCGTGCCGGCGTGCCGATGCCGTGCTCTTCTCTGCTGTCGGACACCCGAAGTTCGACAATGACCCCACGGCGAAGGTTCGTCCGGAACAGGGGCTGCTGGCAATGCGCAAGAAGCTGGGGCTTTTCGCCAACATCCGTCCCGTGCAGACGTTCAAGTGCCTGCTCCACAAATCGCCCTTGCGCAAGGAGCTGGTCGAGGGAGCCGACTTCATCTGCATCCGCGAGCTCACCGGAGGCATGTACTTCGGTGAGAAGTATCAGGACAATGACAAAGCCTACGATACGAACTACTACACCCGTCCCGAGATTGAACGCATCCTGAAAGTCGGCTTTGAGTATGCCATGAAACGCCGCCGTCACCTCACCGTGGTCGACAAGGCGAACGTGCTGGCATCCTCCCGTCTGTGGCGTCAGATAGCCCAGGAGATGGCACCCGCCTATCCTGAAGTGACCACGGACTACATGTATGTCGACAATGCCGCCATGCGCATGATTCAGGAGCCGACCTTCTTTGACGTGATGGTGACGGAGAACACCTTCGGCGACATCCTGACCGATGAAGGCTCCGTTATCAGCGGTTCAATGGGGCTCTTGCCGTCGGCATCGACCGGAGAGAGCACACCGGTCTTTGAACCCATCCACGGCTCGTGGCCGCAGGCAGCCGGACTGAACATTGCCAATCCGGTGGCACAAATCCTTTCGGTGGCGATGCTCTTTGAGTATTTTGACCGGAAGGAAGAAGGCGCGCTCATCCGCCGTGCCGTCGATGCTTCCCTGGATGCCAACGTGCGCACACCCGAAATCCAGGTGGAAGGAGGAGCCCGATACGGCACGAAGGAAGTGGGCGAGTGGATTATCGACTACATCCGCCGCGAGGCATAAAACCCGCAGGAGATTGGACGGACGGAGGGACTTGTCCCTCTTCCAACACAGGGACAGACCTGGAACAAGCCGGGCTTATACAGACCAAAGTATTATACTTAGCCAGCCTAAGTATTATACTTAGGGTGCCAAAGTATAATACTTAGGTCTGTCTAAGTGGCGGTTTGGTCGGGTCTGTCCCTTACTTTGATGCGGTGGATGTACGCCAGGGACGCGATGGAAAGAAAAAACGTACTTTAAAATGCTTTGAGGTGTCATATTTTTTTGTTCCTTTACAGCCGCAAAAATAAAACATGAAGCAACCATGCAACGATTATTCAGCTATTTGATGGGAGGATGCCTGCTCGCAGCCTGTGCAGCTCCCCAACACGATGAGATCAGTGGTGAACTGACCGACCTGGATGCCGACAGCATCATCGTCTATTCCTACCCGTTCGGTTCACGCAGCCAGGACGATGTAAAGATGGATACGATTGCCGCTCCGCAAGGCAAGTTCGTCGTCAATGTGGGCGACAGCGTGGTGAAGGGTGTCACCATCCGTCCGTGGAAGACCCCGGTGCCCGATGCCGATGGCAAGATTCGTCCGGTAATGATGAAGGGTGTCAACTTTATTCTTGTTCCGGGTGCTCCCCTGACGCTGACCGGAACGCTGGATAACTATACACTGGGCGGTTCCCCCGTCTATGAAGCTTACAATACCCTGCTGACTCAGTTGAAGCCTTATGAAGCCAAGATTGACTCCGTGAGCAAGCTGTGCAGGGATATGGGCAAGCAGGGCGTAGGACGCGACTCCATCATGCAGGCTTATGCTCCGGTGGAAGGATGGCAGGACGAGATGGAGCAAATCCATGTGGACTTCGTGAAGCAACATGCCGACCAGGATGCAGCCCTGTTGGCGTTGCTCAACGTACGTTCGGTAAAGAGCATCCATGAACTGCTGGGCGCAATCGCCGAACCGGTACGTACGGGTGTCTTGTCGTCCCTCTATGACGTCATGAAGACGAACAATGACAAGGCGATGGCACGCGAAGCCGCCAAAGAGAAAATCAAGGAGGGCGCCGAAGCTCCCGACTTCACCCTGAAGGATATCAACGGCAAGGACTTTACGCTCTCTTCGTTGCGCGGCAACAAGTATGTCGTGCTCGACTTCTGGGGAAGCTGGTGCGGATGGTGCATCAAGGGCATGCCCGACATGAAGAAGTACTATGAGAAGTACAAGAACAAGCTGGAGATTGTCGGCATCGACTGCAATGACACCGAAGACTCCTGGAAGGCTGCCGTCGAGACCCATGCACTCCCGTGGATTCATGTACGCAATGCCGGCGACCCGGACATCAGCGTGATGTATGCCATCGAAGGCTATCCCACCAAGATTGTGCTCGACAAGGAAGGCAAGATTGCCAAAGTCGTTGTCGGCGAAGATCCCGAGTTCTATAAGTACCTGGATAGCCTGTTGAAGTAAGCTGTCCGTAGCCCGGAACGGGAAAAGAAGACGACGCAGGGTGAACATGACCGCTCATCCTGCGTCGTCTGTGTATATACGGGTCACGAAAGTTGCATCTTCTCCCGCAGTTGCCTACTTTTGTCCCGTCAAAATTATTCTCTACTGAATTGTTAACCACAACTGGAGCTTGCGACAGTTGCATAAAACTATCGAAAACATGAAACCGACAATCCCTTTCCGTACGCCGATGCGTGCGTTGCGGGCGATGGCAGTTGCCGCCTGTCTGTGGGCAGGAGCCTGCCTCCCGTTGCCTGCACAGACCCGGGCTGTCATCCCGACTGCCGACCAGGTGGGCGCAGCCTGTATGCCCGACACCCTGGCACCCATCCGTGCCCCGTTTGAGATGCCCCAACTCACACGTCCCGTCTTTCCGGACCATACGCGGACGCTGACCGCACAGGAACTGCAGCAGCACCGGCTGGCATCCGTTGCCATCCAACAGGCCATCGACGAGACCAGCCGACGGGGAGGAGGAACGGTCATCGTGCCGTCCGGTGTGTGGAACGTGGGACGCATCGAACTGAAAAGCCGCGTCAACCTGCATCTGTCTGAAGGAGCCGAGCTGCACTTCAGCGGACGGGTGGAAGATTACCTGCCCGTGGTCTTCACCCGCAGTGCGGGCGTCGAGGGGATGTCGCTCGGCAGCTTCGTTTATGCGTGCGGACAGGAGAATATCGCCTTGACCGGAAAGGGACGGCTCATCGGTCCCGAGCGCGACTGCCCCATCCTGAAACAGAACATCGGCTATGGCGACTTTGACCGCTACATTGCCTATGACAAGCCTGCCACCGAACGCATCTATGACGGGCATGACGGCACGGCGGTCTTCCTGCCAACCTTCATCGGACCAGTCAACTGCCGCAATGTCCTCATCGAAGGCGTGAGCCTCGAACGTTCGGTGTTCTGGAACATCGTGCCTACCTACTGCGACGGGGTCATCATCCGTGGCGTGACGGTCAACTCCGCCGGCATCCCTACGGGCGACGGCATGGACATCGAGTCGTGCTGCAACGTGCTGATCGAGTACAACACGATTTCAGCCGGCGACGACTGTTTCACGCTGAAGGCAGGACGGGGGATAGACGGTCTGCGGGTGAACCGTCCGAGTGAGAACATCGTCTTGCGCTACAACCTCGCGCTGACCGGTCACGGCGGCATCACCTGTGGCAGCGAGACTGCCGGAGTGATACGCAACGTGTATGCCCACGACTGTGTGTTCCAGGGCACGGACGTCGGTCTGCGCTTCAAGACACGACGTCCGCGGGGCGGAGGAGGCGAACAGCTCTACTATGAGCGCATCCGCATGAACCTGCATGCTACTGCCATCCACTTTGACATGCTGGGCTCCAGTCAGTACGTCGGTTCACTGGCAGGACGTGCGTGGGTCGAGCCGGACCGTTTCACGCCGTTCTACCGTCAGGTCCGCATCAGCGATGTCGTGGTGGAGGACGCGACCCACTTCCTCAAGGTCAGTGGCATCCCCGAATCGCCGGCAACGGACGTACGCATCTCGCGCGTCACCTCGAACTCCGGACAGCTCATCCGCATTCACGACATGGACGGTCTGGTGTTGGAAGATGCCGAACTGACTTCGCCCGACAATACCGTGGAGATATCCGACGGACGCAACCTCCGCTTCGAACGTGTGTCGTTCAAGGTGGACGGCGGACGGGTGTACCGGCAGATTGACGGCAAGCTCTCGTCACACATCGACTTCGTGGACTGTACACCCGAGGTGGAAGCCAAGCCGTGAGGCAGGACAGCATTGCCGGAGCGTGAAAAAGAGGTTAAATCTCAGGCGTGAGACTAAGCTTCGGACACCACGCCGCGTCTTAGATACAATCAAAAGAACAGTAACAGAACATCCTTATGAAAATGAATATCCTATGCGTGGGACTGCTCGCCTGCTGGTGGGCAGCCCCATTGGAGGCTCGCTCGTTCGTCACGGTTGTGGCAGCGGACGGGAGTGGAGACTACCGTACCCTGCAGGAAGCCGTGAATGCCTGTCCGGCGGACGGAGACCGGCACCTCATCTTTGTGAAGAACGGGGTCTATGCCGAGCGGGTGAACCTGCCCAAGGGCAAGTTCATCAGTCTGCTGGGAGAAAGCCGCGACGGAGTGGTCCTCACCAACGACCGTAACCGGGGCAAGAACAGCCCTTACCGGAACTTCCGCGACATCACGACCTTGCAATGCTACGGCGACGACTTCTACATGGAGAACCTCACCGTGCGCAATACGGCAGGCAATGTCGGGCAGGCGGAGGCGCACTTCATCGCCGGGGCACGTCAGGTCTACCGCGACTGCCGTTTCACCGGATACCAGGACACGCAGCGCACGAAGAACGGTGCGTACGCCTACTTGCAGAACTGCCGCATCGAGGGGGCTGTCGACTTTATTTACGGCGACGGGCTGATGTATTACGACCATTGCACGATTCATTCCGTGAAGGGAGGAGGATACCTGACGGCTCCTGCCGAGTGTGCCCATACGACGGAACCGGCTGCTGACGGCAAACCTCTTCATTATGGCTACATCTTCCGCAACTGCAACCTGACGGCGGACCGCGACGTGCCTGCTGGAAGTTACTACCTGGGACGTCCGTGGAAGGAGCAGGCGGCTTCCTATTTCATCGGTTGCCGGCTGGGTGCGCATATCCATGCCAAGGGCTGGCGCGAGTGGAACGGCAACGAGGCGACTGCTGACTTTGCCGAGTCCGGCAGCCTGGATGCAAAAGGTGCTCCGGCAGATGTCAGCGGACGGGTGGCATGGAGTCGTCAGTTGTCCGAGGAGGACGCACGTCGGCTGACTCCCGAGACCGTGTTTGCCGTGATGTCCGGCGGAACAGACTTCCGTGTGAACGACTACTACCGTCCGGTGGAAGGTCCGGCGTGGGCAGAGCAGACGGGAAACGACCTGACTTGGGCTGCCGTACCCGATGCAGCAGGTTATCTGGTGTTCTGCGACGGCAACTACCTGACCGCCGTTGAGGGGACTTCATGCCGGGTGGACCAGGCAGAAGGACACATCTATACGGTGAAAGCCGTCTCGGCTGTGGGAGCAACGAGCCGTGCCGTGCGTGCACTGACTGCGGGAGAACGGACGCTGAAGGCATTCCCGACGGCGGAGGGCTTCGGCAAGTATGCGTCCGGTGGAAGAGGAGGCAAGGTCGTCACGGTGACCAACCTGCAAGACGATGCCGAAGGGAAGACCGTCGGTTCGCTGCGGTGGGCGTTGAACCGCTATCCGAGTGACTTCACGGTGGTCTTTGTCGTGTCGGGCACCATCGACCTGGTGGCGCCGTTGCGCTGCAACAAGCAGAACTTCACCATCGCCGGACAGACGGCACCGGGCGACGGCATCTGCATCTCGAAGAACAAGGTGAACCTGGGAGGCTCGCGGAACTTCATCATCCGCCACGTACGTTTCCGGGTGGGCAACCAGGATGCCGGCGGACATCAGCTGTCTGCCAATGCCCTCGGTGCGGAGAACTGCACGAACTTCATCATCGACCACTGCTCGTTCAGCTGGTCGGCGGAAGAGAACCTCAACACCTTCGACGACCACTTCCACACCGTGCAGTGGTGCATCGTCAGCGAAGGACTGTACCGTGCCGGACATGTGAAAGGCGTACGCGGCTACGGATGCCAGTGGGGCGGTTCGTCGGCGACCTACCATCACAACCTGCTGGCGAACAACTCGTCGCGTTCCTGTCGCTTCAACGGTGCACGGGGCAAGGACGTGGGGCAGGACCTCTCAGTCTACCTGGAATACATCAACAACGTCAACTACAACTGGGGCCGTGTCGCCTCCTGCTACGGGGCAGAGAACTCCTCGCAGCACCCCGACTACTACGGCTATGAGTCGAACTTTGTGAACAACTACTACAAGCCCGGCCCTGCCACTCCGAAGTCGCCGCTCTTCTTCTTCGAGCAGTCAATGGCACGGAAGGGGGCTGTCTCGCGCGGCCCTTCGGTCTGGTACCTGAATGGGAATGTGATGGAAGGCGATGCGTCGGTGACGGCAGACAACTGGAAGGGCGTACGTCCCGGGAAAGGCATGACCTACACGGTGGAGGAGATGAAGTCCGACACGACGGTCGTCCCCTCCGGTCGGCGTGATGCACCCCGCTACCAGTATGGCTGGCACCGGTATGCCTATCAGGATTATCAGCCTGCCGACGCGGCTTATGAAGCAGTGCTCAACGGGGCAGGAGCTTTCCCGCGCGATGCTGTCGACAGCCGTCTCATCGGCGACGTGCGCAGCGGAAGGGCTACGTACGGTAATGCCGGCATCATCGACCTGCCGACGGATGCCGAGGGCTTCCGTCCTTACCTGACGTATGACTCCTGTTCGGATCAGGATGGCGACGGCATGGACGATGCCTGGGAGCTGGCACACGGACTGGACCCTGCCAATCCCGATGACGGCAACCGGCTGACCCCCTCCGGTTACACGATGCTGGAGGTCTATCTGAACAGCCTTGTCGGCGAGAACATACGCCTCTCCGATTAACCCTCTTCCCCCGTCAGCTGCAGGGTGAGGTCCTCCACGTCGAGCCAGCGTCCGAATTTGCGTCCTACCTCGCTGAAGTGGGATGTCCGGCTGAATCCCAGCGCCCGGTGCAGGGCGACGCTCGCCTCGTTGGGGACGGTGATGCAGGCCACCAGCACATGGTAACCCCGCTCGCGGCATGCCCCGATGAGCCGTTCCATCAGGGCACGTCCGTATCCGTGGCGCGTGTGGTCGGGGTGCAGGTAGATGGTGGTCTCCACCGTCAGCCGGTAAGCCTCCTTGGTCTTCCACGGATGCACGTAGGCATAACCGACGAGCACTTCATCCTTCAGGCAGACGAAGGCAGGTTGGGATTCGATGACGGGGAGCAGCAGGCGGCGCATCTCTTCAGCGGAAGGGACCGCCGTGTCGAAGGTTACCACCGTGTGCTGCACATAGTGGGCGTAAATTGCTCGGACGGCTGCGAGGTCGTCCTCCCTCATGGGACGTATCTGTATCATGCTTTTTTCAAATCTTTTAGGCAAAGGTAAGGAAAATAGCTCCTATCTTTGTCCGCACATTCGTAAAACATCCGACCGACATGAAGAAACTCATTGCAGGGGCTTTCGCAGCTCTCTTCCCCTTGTGCGCCGGGGCGCAGACCTATCAGGAACTGGCGGAACATGCCTTCCGCTGTGTGGAGGCCGACAGCCTCGACCGGGCAGTTGTCCTGTTTCAGGAGGCGCTGAAGAAAGAGCCCGGCAACGCCTTCAACGCTTCGCTCTTTGCCGGAGTGGGAGAGATTTACCACCGTCAGGGACGTCAGCAGGAAGCCATCGAGCAGTACAGCCTTTCGCTTAATCTCCGTCCGAAGTCCGTCCCGACGCTGCTTGCCCGTGCGGGAGTCTATATGGAAGTGGGCGATGAACGCCGTGCATACACGGACTATTGCGATGTGCTCGACTTGGACAAGGACAACCGCGAAGCCCTCTTCTTCCGTGCCTACATCAATATGGAGCAACGCGACTACCGTGCCGCCCGTGTCGACTATGAACGCTTGCTGTTGCTCGATGCCAATCACTTCAATGCCCGCCTCGGTCTGGCTATCCTCAACCAGAAAGAAGGTCGCCTGAAGGAGGCCAATGACCAACTGTCCACACTCCTCACAGCCCATCCGCAAGAAGCTTCCCTCTATGCAGCCCGTGCCGATGTCGAGAAGGAACTGAAGGCTTATGACCTTGCCCTGCTTGACATGAGCGAGGCCATCCGCCTGCAACCTTCACAGGCGCAACATTACCTCATCCGTGCCGCCATCTATGTGAAGTTGGGCAGGAAGAAGGACGCGCGTGCCGACCTGGAGCGTGCCGTCGAACTGGGTGTTCCCCGTGTTTCGCTGAAGGATTTTATCCGGGATAATGAGTGAGTGGGGGAGATGATGGGTGGCGTGTGGTTGTCAAAAAGCAACCCTTTCCACTGTTTCCTCTTGACAAATTTGCGGAAATGCACCTTTTGTGCTAACTCGTCTTTTCCCAATTCCGCTTAAACTAGCGTTCAATTGCAAATGAATGCAAACGAAAATGCTCTAAAAAGCCTCTTGTTTTAGAAAACTATACAGTTGAATTTCGGAATCCTTACATTTTAACGTCCAAACAATGTTGTTTCACGCGTCAAACAATATTGTTTGGCGAGCCAAACACATTAGTTTCACCTCTCAAACAATATTGTTTCGTCCGCGAAAGTCCAATCTTTGGAAAATGGAATGCAAAAACACCGGGTTTCACTCTCCAGAAGGTGAGTGGTGTCAACAAATCGGAAAGTTTCGTTATGCGTGGTGTATGTATCTTCCGATGTCTGTCGGGAAAGGTCCTGTGTCTGTAAGGTTTCAGAATAATGCCATTCCGTGTACATCTGCATCCATGTGTATTTTGCGAATCGCCCGAGAAGGGCCTTGGAATCCACCAAACCGTATTTTGGTGCGAGGAAGGGCACTGTGGAGGGCTTCGTTTGACAAAATGTCAAAATGATTTGGAAATGTAGGGGCGACCGGTCTGGTCGCCCGGTCCAACCAAGTTCCGTTTTAATCGGATAAGTGGGGTATTGGCTTCAATGTGAACAGGAAATTATATGTGAAGCCGGACATGAAATAGGTCTTTCTCTCCACTCCCTTTCCAAAATAGTTTCTAACTTTGTGGCATGACCATTGAAAATACCAGTAAAATGAAAACAACAGGTTGGTGGGGGATGCTGATGCTGTTCCTCTGTACATTCGGCTTGATAAGCTGTGATGACGAAAACGAAGAAGGCAGAAAAGTGACGGACTACAAGGAGATTGTGCTGACTGTCGCTTCGAAGAAAGTTCCGGGTATCCTGGGTGACGGGCATAGTCATCTCACGGAGGTCTATGCGGTCAAAGAGGAACCGTCCGATGAATGGAGTGCCTTCGGCTACATCGACGGATTTGAGTTTGAACCGGGATACGAGTACAGGATAAGGATAAGCAGGACCAGTTACCTGGATTACAGCATGGGGCAACCGGCCTGGGACGAACAGAAATTGCTGGAGGTAATCTCCAAGGACAAGAAGGACTCGGAAGGCTTGCCGTTGCACTTGATTCCGGAAGCGTATTACAGCCGCATTCCGTTCCCCCAATACAGCTATGCGATTGATGCAGACCAGAAAGAACCGGTTGAGCAGGATTTGAAAGAGAACCCCCTCATCCCTTTGGATGGCCATTACATGCTTTATAGCAGAGAGGAGGGCTTTCAGGTGTTGGCGGTGCAGGATGCCGACCATGCATACGGACCGTATCAGATACGGCTGGAGGGGAAGGCACCGGAAGAGATGCCGGAATCGTATAAGTCGCTTCCTCCGGAGGGGGTACAGATCGTCAGTTATGCAGCATGGACTTTTCTGGGTGAAGAAGGAGATGAAACCGAACGTCTCTCCTTTGATACGTTCATCGGTTATGGAACCAGGACCAGGAACGTCGGACCTACTCCCGATGTCTTTTTGCTTTATAAGGACCTGACCACCCATTACCAGGTCAAATATCCGGAAGCGGGAGTGAAATCGGTCGTGGTGGCCTATAAACTTTCGTCAATAGGATGAACTCTTTCGTCAACTTGGACCGGATGGTCCAGAATACATCGGGAAACAGTTGAGTGGTACTTCAATTTTTGCTATCTTGTCGCCGCCTTACAGCCCCGCTTTGCTCCGGATGAGGAACAAGGGGCTGGAATCCAAATACAACAATCAAACCCTATAAACCATGAACAAACTTATGAAACCATGGCTGCCGGTGTTGCTGTTGGGATGTGCTGTGCCGACAATGGCACAGACTTTCCAGGAATGGCAGGACCCGGGAGTGAATGAAGTCAATCGAGAACCGATGCACACGGCCTATTTTGCTTATCCCGATGAGGCTGCGGCGTTGGAAGGCGTCAAGGAGAATCAGAAGAATTACCTGTCTCTGAACGGAGTGTGGAAATTCCACTGGGTGAAGGATGCCGATGAGCGTCCCACTGATTTCTTCCGAAAGAATTTTGACGATACGGCGTGGACGACGATGTCTGTCCCCGGCCTGTGGGAGCTGAACGGCTTCGGTGACCCCATCTACGTGAATGTGGGTTATCCTTGGCGCGAGCATTACCGGAACAATCCGCCTCAGGTGCCGACCGAGGAGAATCACGTCGGCAGTTACCGCCGCACGATTACCGTGCCTGCCGACTGGCAGGGCAAGCAGGTGTTCATCCACCTGGGGTCGGTGACCTCGAACGTGTACCTGTGGGTGAACGGACGCTTCGTGGGTTACAGCGAGGACAGCAAGCTGGAGGCGGAGTTCGACGTGACCCGTTACCTGAAGAAAGGCGAGAACCTGATTGCCTTCCAGGTGTTCCGTTGGTGTGACGGTACGTACCTGGAGGACCAGGACTTCTTCCGCTATTCCGGTGTCGGTCGTGACTGCTATCTCTATGCACGCGAACGGAAGCGCATCCGCGACATCCGTGTGACTCCCGACCTGGATGCCGACTACCGTAACGGCAGCCTGGCAGTGAAGCTCGATGTGGAAGGCAGCGGCAGTGTGTCGCTCCGTCTGCTGGATGCTGCCGGACGTCAGGTGACGGCAACAACCCTGAAAGGCAGCGGGGAACGGACGGCAAGTCTGACGGTGGACAACCCGCAGAAGTGGACGGCTGAGACACCTTATTTATATACCTTGCTGGCTGAGTATGCCGACGGCAAGCGGGTGAGCGAGGTTATCCCCGTCAAGGTGGGCTTCCGCAAGGTGGAAATCAAGGGCGGACAGCTCTGCATCAACGGACGTCCGGTACTGATTAAGGGAGCCAACCGCCACGAGATGGACCCCGACAACGGTTATGTGGTGTCCCGTGAACGGATGTTGCAGGATATCCGCATCATGAAGGAGATGAACATCAATGCCGTGCGTACCTGTCACTACCCCGACGACCCCTACTGGTATGAACTCTGCGATGAATACGGCATCTACATGGTTGCCGAAGCGAACGTCGAGTCACACGGCATGGGCTATGACGAGCAGACGTTGGCAAAGCGGGAGGACTACAAGCTGGCACACCTGCAACGCGACCAGCGCAACGTGCAGCGCAACTTCAACCATCCGTCGGTCATCATCTGGTCGATGGGCAATGAAGCCGGCTTCGGTCCGAACTTCGAGGCATGCTACCGTTGGACAAAAGCCGAGGACCCGTCGCGCCCCGTTATGTACGAGCGTGCCGGTCTGAATGAATATACCGACATCTTCTGCCCGATGTATATGGGATACGAAGGATGTGAACGCTATGCGCAGGGCAACGACTCCCGTCCGCTGATTCAGTGTGAGTATGCACACGCGATGGGCAACTCGCAGGGAGGATTCAAGGAATACTGGGACCTGATACGGAAATACCCCAAGTATCAGGGTGGTTTCATCTGGGACTTTGTCGACCAGTCCGTGCTGGTGCGTCGTGACGGAAAGACCTTCTATGGCTATACGGGCGACTGGAACAACTACGACAGCAAGTTCGACCAGAACTTCTGCAACAACGGACTCATCGCTCCCGACCGTACGTGGAATCCTCACGCCTACGAGGTGCAGCGTGTCTACCAGTCCGTCTGGGTGACTCCCGTGGAGGGAAGAGCCGGACAGGAGGTGGAGGTCTACAACGAATATGCCTTCCGCAACCTCGACAACTATTACCTGGAGGCTACCGTGTTGGTAGACGGACGTCCGGTGGCAAAGGGGCAGACTGACCTCACGGGTGTAGCGCCCGGTGAACGGAAACGCTTCCAGCTTCCGGTTGTTGCGCCTGCACAGGCAGGGAATGCAGAAGTGCTGGTCAATGTGGCAGTCCGTCTGAAGGAGAGCGAGCCGTTGCTGGATGCCGGCTTTGCCGTGGCGAAGAACCAATGGGCTTTGCAGGACTGGCAGTTTGACAACGCTTATGCACCGGAGACGGCACCTGCCTATCCGCTGGAGGCGCTGTCGGTGAAAGATGACGGAGGGGTGTTGCAGATTACCGGCGAATCATGCAGCTGGAGCTTTGACCGCGAGGACGGTTTCCTGACCGGTTACCGGGTGAACGGACGTGAGCAGCTGGCAGAAGGCGGACGACTGACACCGAACTTCTGGCGTGCACCGACAGACAACGACATGGGTGCCAATCTCCAGAAGAAACTGGCCGTCTGGCGTAATCCCGGCTACCACCTGCTGGACATGAATGTGTTGCCCCAACCCGATGGCACCGTACAGCTGACCACGACCTATCGCCTGGAACAGGTCGATGCACGGCTGACGCTGACCTATACCTTCTATAAGGACGGCGTGATGAAGGTCCATCAGGCATTGGAGGCGGCAGGCAAGGAAGGTCCCATGTTGCCCCGCTTCGGCATGCAGATGCAGGTACCGGCAACAATGGAATACATCACCTACTATGGCAGAGGACCCGTGGAGAACTATGCCGACCGCAAGGAGGCTGCCGACCTGGGCATCTATCACCAGACGGTGACGGAACAGTTCTATCCCTACATCCGTCCGCAGGAGACCGGCAACAAGTGTGACGTACGCTGGTGGAAACTGACGGAGAAGGGAGGTCGCGGACTGGAACTTCGCGGAGCTGCACCGCTGTCCGTCTCGGCATTGCACTATTCGGTTGCTCAGCTGGATGACGGAGACAACAAGGACAATCGCCACTCTGAGCTGATTACCCCGTCCCCCTACACCAACTGGTGCATTGACAAGGTACAGATGGGCTTGGGCTGTGTCAACACCTGGGGCGCCCTGCCGCTTCCCAGGTATCTCTTGCCGCTCGGTGACTATGAGTATACATTTTTCATTTACCCCATCCGTTGAGGAGCAATGAACCGATAGGACAGTCCTGTTGAGATAAAAATAAACATCCCCGTCGTGATTTTATGTCATCGGCGGGGATGTTTTTTTCATTTCTTCCTATCCGGATGCTTGCATGGTTGACGGTCAGAATCTCAGGACGCTCACTGCTTCTTCAGGTAGTTCCGGATGAGGCTGACGAAGCCATCGCCGTATTTCTCCCGTTTAAAGTCCCCGATGCCGCTGATGTTCCCGAACGCCTCTACCGTTGTCGGACGGATACTGCACAGCAGATGCAGCACTTTGTCAGAAAGGACAATGTATGCGGGATAGCCTTGCTCGTCGGCTAATTTCTTACGGTGAGCACGGAGTATTTCAAACAAATCGTCGTCCTCTTCTCGCAGCTCGGGCTTGAGCAGCGGACGTTCTTTCTCGACACTCTTCTTCCGTTGTCCTTTTTTCTTTGTTTCCTCCTTGTCGCGCCGGATGACTACCAGCATGGCTTTCTCCTGTCCGAAGAGAATCTTGCGCCCGCTTTCCGTCACCTTCAGGTGATTGTCCTCGTTGTAGGCAATCTCGAAATAGCCCAGCTGCAGCATTTGCAGCAGATAGTCCTGCCAGTCGCGTGCCGGTACGTCGCGTCCGGCTCCGAAGGTCTTCAACCGGTCGAAGCCGTTGGAGGTAATCTCATGGGTGTAGTTTCCTCGCAGGACATCGACCAGCAGGTGGGTACTGATGCGTTCATTGGCACGGACGATGGCACTCAATGCTTTCTGCACCAGGATGGTCCCGTCAAAGCGTTGGGGAGGATTCAGGCAGACGTCGCAATGTCCGCAGTCGTATTCGCGATTCTCTCCGAAATAGTTGAGCAGGATGCGTCTCCGGCAGATGTCGGCTTCGGCATATTGCTGCATGCGGTGGAGCTTGTCGAGGTTGATTTCCTGTTGCGAGCTTTCGTTGGCAAATTTGGACAGTAGGATGATGTCCCCCAACGAGTAGAACAGCAGTGTGTCCGACTCCAGTCCGTCTCGTCCGGCACGGCCTATCTCCTGGTAGAAGTTCTCCATGCTCTTGGGCAGGTTATAGTGGATGACCCAACGTACGTTTGACTTGTCGATGCCCATGCCGAATGCGATGGTCGCACACACCACCTGTACCCGGTCGTTGATGAAGTCCTCCTGTGCACGGTCCCGTGCTGCGGGGCTGAGTCCGGCATGGTACATGGTGGCGGAGATTCCATGCCGTTGCAGGGCGGCTGCAACTATTTCCGTCTTGTTCCGGCTCATGCAGTAGATGATGCCGCATTGCCCCCGGTGACGGTCGATGAAATCAAGGATGGCGCGCATCTTCTCCTTCTGTTGGTATCCCCGTTTCACGGTCAGGCTCAGGTTCGGTCGGTCGAACGAGGAAATGAAGATACGCGGGTCTTTCAGTTGCAGCTGGTCGAGGATGTCCTGCCGCGTGATTTTGTCGGCAGTGGCAGTGAGGGCAATCATCGGTATGCGTGGAAATTCCTTGCGCAGCACCTTGAGCTGGGTATATTCCGGACGGAAGTCATGTCCCCACTGGGAGATGCAATGCGCCTCGTCGATGGCAAAGAGGGATACGTTGATGTCTTTCAGCAGGAAATTCACTTCGCCCATCAGGCGTTCGGGAGAGATATAGAGCAGCTTGATGCGTCCTTGCAGGCAATTCTTGCGTAGCAGGGCATTCTCTGCCTCCGAGTTGCCGCTGTTGAGTGCTGCGGCAGCGATACCGTTGGCGCGCAGTGCCTCCACCTGATCTTTCATGAGGGAAATGAGCGGCGATATCACCACCGTCGTTCCCTCCATCAGCAGGGCGGGCAGCTGGTAACAGATGGATTTTCCTCCACCGGTCGGCATGAGCACCAGGGTGTCTCTGCGGGCAAGGACATTGCGTATGATTTCTTCTTGGAGAGGTCGGAACGAGTCGTATCCGAAGTAAGTTTTCAGTGTCTGTAACATCATGGACGGATGTCTGTTTTTAGTATGGTCTGCAAAGATACATAAATAGGTTGAAGGGGCAAGACGGCCTCTTCTCGAATTGAGTCGTTGGGGATGAAGGAGTCTCCCGATGTTTTCAAGAAGCCTTTTCCGATGAGGCTTATTGTTTACAATACAAGTTACTTGATTTATTCTTTATTCTTTACAAATGGAAGTTCTTTTAAAATTCCTGATTCTTGTATACTCGAAAATGTTTTTGTTAATTATTGAATAAGATTTTCCCCTTTTAAGACGAATTCCTAGAAAGAATGATAACGTGGATTTCACCTATATATAATAGGTATAGTCAAGTTTCATTTGGGCGTCCGATGGGAAATAATCTCATTTCATTCCGTAACAGACGGTACCCGCCCCGAAACTCACAAATCGACTTTGGTTTCTTGCATTTAAGCGTGCGTTATACACCAAATGAACCCCCGACATGGTTTCAAATGAAATTTAAAGTAAAACAATCAGGTGTTTCAGGTTTTTTATTTCGTAAGTCTCCGAAAAGGATTAATCGGGTTAATATTCTTTTTGAAAAAAAAGATTAAAGGTGTATTGTTTACAGAAAAAATATATGTACTTTGTGTGAATCCAAGGAAAAGAGAATTAATGTAAAAATTTCTACAAGAACTTATGACAAAAATGGCGAAGGATGTTGAAGGAGGAGAGGTACGTCGCCCCTACAACATTAGAGAAAGAAAGGAAAAGGATGCTGCTTATCGGTCCTTGATCCGCGCTGAACTGGCGGACGAACTGTATGATAAGATTGTGAACATCATCGTTGCTCAGAAGAAGTACAAAGATCCTGACTATTCTGCCAAGGAGCTGGCGTCGGACTTGAAGACCAATACCCGCTACCTGTCAGCAGTCATCAACTCACGCTTCGGTATGAACTACTCATGTCTGGTCAATGAATACCGCATCCGCGAAGCGGCGCACCTGTTGATTGACCGGCGTTATCTGGACAAGAACGTGGAAGAAATCAGTACGATGGTAGGTTTTGCCAACCGTCAGTCGTTCTATGCCGCATTCTATAAGTTGAAAGGGGAGACTCCCCGCAACTATAGGCGGAGACATCTGGAGAAGAACAGCAAGTAACTTCACACGATAGCTTGAAATTGGGAAGGTTGTCTGGAAAGTCTGCTTTGACGTTGGGCTAGGGAAGGGGAGGGGACTCCTGCTTCCTGAATTGAGAGAATGGGTGCCCGGACGCTGAAGCGCTTTGCAGACAACCTTCATTTGTTGATACCATGAATTCAAAATAATAGTGATTATGAAGAAAAGAATGATGCAAATGGCTATGACTACAATGTTATTGACAGCTTGTGGCACGGCAAATAAGGAGGCTGTGCCGGCTGACGATTTTAAGTACACCGTGGAGCAGTTTGCCGACTTGCAGATTCTGCGTTACAAGGTGAAGGACTTTGACAAGCTCACCTTGAAGCAGAAAGAGCTGGTCTACTACCTGTCGCAGGCTGCCCTCGAAGGTCGGGACATCCTGTACGACCAGAATGGCAAATACAACCTGACCATCCGCAAGATGCTGGAGACGGTCTACACCGACTATCAGGGAGACCGGGCAGACAGTAACTTCGTCAACATGGAGACTTACCTGAAACGGGTGTGGTTCTCCAACGGTATCCACCATCACTATGCATCCGACAAGTTTGTGCCGGGCTTCACGCAGGAGTTCTTCCGGGAAGCACTGAAGGGAGTCGATGCAGCCAAACTTCCGTTGGCGGAAGGACAGACCGTGGACCAGTTGTGTGACGAGGTGTTCCCCGTCATCTTCGATCCGGATGTGATGAAGAAACGGGTCAATCAGGCTGATGGCGAAGACCTGATACTCACGTCCGCCTGCAACTATTACGAAGGCGTGACTCAGGCTGAAGCCGAGGCGTTCTATAATAAGATGAAGAACCCTGCCGATACCATGCCGGTGATGTTCGGCATGAACAGCCGCCTGGTGAAGGAGAACGGCAAAATCCATGAAAAGGTCTGGAAGGTCGGAGGACTGTATGGCAAGGCTATCGAACGCATCGTCTACTGGTTGCGCAAAGCCGAGACCGTAGCGGAGGATGACCAGCAGAAGGCTGTCATCGACAAGCTGATTGCGTTCTATACCACCGGAGACCTGAAGACGTTTGACGAGTACTCCATCCTGTGGGTGAACGAGCAGAATGCCAAGGTGGACTTTGTCAACGGCTTCATCGAAAGCTATGGAGACCCTCTCGGACTGAAGGCAAGCTGGGAATCAATTGTCAACTTCAAGGATGAAGAGGCGACCAAGCGGACCGAAACACTGAGTGCCAACGCCAAGTGGTTTGAGGAACACTCGCCGGTAGACAACCGCTTCAAGAAGGATACCGTGAACGGCATTACCGCCAAGGTCATCACGGCAGCCATCCTGGGTGGCGACCTCTATCCGTCGACAGCCATCGGAATCAACCTGCCCAACTCCAACTGGATTCGCAGTGTACACGGTTCGAAGTCGGTGACCATCGGAAACCTGACCGATGCCTACAACAAGGCTGCCCACGGCAACGGGTTCAACGAGGAGTTTGTGTACAGCGATACCGAGCGCGCCTTGCTCGACAAGTATGCCGACCTGACCAACGACCTGCATACCGACTTGCACGAATGCCTGGGACACGGTTCGGGACAATTGTTGCCGGGTGTTGACCAGGATGCCCTGAAAGCATACGGGTCGACTATCGAGGAGGCACGTGCCGACCTCTTCGGCCTGTATTACCTGCCTGATGCCAAGATGGTGGAACTGGGACTGACTCCGGATGCGGAAGCCTACAAGGCGGAATATTACACCTACATGATGAACGGACTCATGACGCAGCTCGTGCGCATCGAACCGGGAAACAACGTGGAGGAAGCACACATGCGCAACCGTCAGCTGATCGCCCGCTGGGCCTTCGAAAACGGCAAGGCGGACAACGTGGTGGAACTGGTGAAGAAGGACGGAAAAACCTATGTAAAGGTGAACGACTATGAGAAGTTGCGTGCCCTCTTCGGCAAGCTCCTGGGAGAAATCCAACGCATCAAGTCGGAAGGTGACTTCGATGCAGCCCGCAACCTCGTGGAGACGTATGCCGTGAAGGTAGACCCTGAGTTGCACAAGGAGGTGCTTGCCCGCTATGAGAAACTTCACCTGGCTCCTTATAAGGGCTTTGTCAATCCGGTATACACACCGGTGACCGACAAGGACGGCAATATCACCGACGTGAAGATTTCCTATGAGGAAGGTTATGCCGAGCAGATGTTGCGCTACAGCAAGGAATATGCCAACCTGCCTTACCGCAACGAATAAAGGAGTATACCCATGATGGATTTGCAAGAAACACTGAAGGACATCAAGACCCAGTTCCGCATGGGAATGAACGGTGTCACTTCGAAAAGCATGCGCGACAAGGGGCTGGACTACAAACTCAACTTCGGTGTGGAAGTCCCCCGGTTGAAAGAGATCGCCGCCCGCTATGCGAAAGACCATCAGCTGGCGCAGGCTCTCTGGAAAGAGAACATCCGCGAATCGAAGATACTGGCAGCCATGCTCCAGCCCGTCGACACCTTTTATCCCGAGATTGCGGAGATATGGGTGGAGGACATGCACTATCCCGAGCTGGCGGAACTGACCTGTCAGCACCTGTTCCAGTATCTGCCCTACGCTTCCGAAAAGGCGTTCGAGTGGATTGCCGACGAACGTGAATACTTTGCAGCCTGCGGTTACCTGATTCTGGCACGTCTGTTTACCCGCCACCAGGCACTCAGCGAACGTTCGGCAAACGAGTATCTCGACCAGGTGGTTGCCGCACTTCAGTCCGGCACACCTTTCGTCCGCCGGTGTGCCTACGCTTCGCTGCTGAAATACGTACAGCAAGGGCAGGATGCAGGCAAAAAGGCCCTGGCAGCCCTGGTACCCCTGCAAGAGTCAGCCGATGAGACGCTGCGCAACCTTTATGAGGAAGTAAAACTTGAGACGGAGGGTTGAACTGCCGTCTGCATGACCTGACATATTCCGGCGAGCCGATGAAGGAGGACAGTACCGCTCCGTCCCTCTTTCGGCTCGCCGGCTTGTCTTTCCGACGGACGATTCCGTATTTTTTGCATCCGTCCCTTTCAAATATTCACAGGTTTCTTTTCTGTTTCAGCGAAAAGGCGTAATTTTGCGCGTAAACCCTATGAGTTTGTTAAGACGTGGACAATGTAAAAGATAGAGTCAAACAACTGTTTACCGAGTATCTTCGTGTCAATAAACATCGCAAGACACCCGAGCGTTTTGCCATACTCGATGCTATCTATTCCATTGACGGACATTTTGACATCGAAACCCTCTACGGCATCATGCTGAGCAAGGAGAACTTCCGTGTCAGCCGTGCCACGCTTTATAACACCATCGTGCTGCTTCTCGACGCCAAGCTGCTCATCAAACATGCTTTCGGCAACACTGCCCAATATGAGAAGTCGTTCAATATCGAGACCCACCACCACCTTATTTGTACCACTTGCGGACGAGTGTCTGAATTCCAGGACGAGGACCTGCAGACCCACATTGCACAGATGGACCTGAAGAAGTTCCAGATGTCGCACTATTCGCTCTATATCTACGGGACATGCGGACGGTGTGCGGCTGCGGCGCGACGGAGGAAAAAACAAACCCCGGACAAGAAATGACACAACATACTATAAAAAACAAAAAGATCATGAAAGTAGACGTCTTGCTAGGACTCCAATGGGGAGACGAAGGCAAAGGTAAAGTTGTCGACGTGCTGACCCCGAACTATGACGTAGTAGCTCGTTTCCAAGGCGGACCGAATGCCGGTCATACGCTTGAGTTTGAAGGACAGAAATATGTGCTCCGCTCCATTCCCTCCGGAATCTTCCAGGGTGACAAGGTGAACATCATCGGCAACGGTGTGGTGCTCGACCCGGCCCTCTTCAAGGCGGAAGCCGAGGCGCTCGAAGCGTCGGGACACGACCTGAAGGAACGCCTTCACATTTCGAAGAAAGCCCATCTCATATTGCCTACCCACCGCATTCTCGATGCTGCCTATGAGGCTGCCAAGGGAGCTGCCAAGGTGGGAACCACCGGAAAGGGTATCGGACCGACCTACACCGACAAGGTGAGCCGGAACGGATTGCGCGTGGGGGACATCCTGCATGATTTCGAGAAGAAGTATGCAGCAGCCAAGGCACGTCACGAGCAGATTCTCAAGAGCCTGAACTATGAGTACGACATCACCCAGCTGGAAAAGGAATGGATGGAAGGTATCGAATACCTGAAGCGTTTCCACCTGGTGGACAGCGAGCATGAAATCAACAACCTCTTGAAAGACGGGAAGTCAGTGCTTTGTGAAGGAGCACAGGGAACGATGCTCGATGTGGACTTCGGTTCCTATCCTTTCGTGACTTCCTCCAATACGGTGTGTGCAGGCGCCTGCACGGGTCTCGGTGTGGCTCCGAACAAAATCGGCGAAGTCTTCGGCATCATGAAAGCCTATTGTACCCGTGTGGGCAGCGGTCCGTTCCCTACGGAGCTGTTTGACGAGACGGGAAAGACCATCCGTGCCATCGGCCACGAATATGGCGCCGTGACCGGACGTGAACGTCGTTGCGGCTGGATTGACCTGGTTGCCCTGAAGTATGCCATCATGGTCAACGGGGTGACTCAGCTCATCATGATGAAGAGCGATGTGCTCGACGGATTCGACACGGTGAAGGCATGCGTGGCCTACAAGGTGAACGGCGAAGAAATCGATTACTTCCCCTATGACATCAACGAGGGTATCGAGCCGGTCTATGTGGAGATGCCGGGATGGAAGACCGACATGACGAAGATGACCAGTGAAGACGAGTTCCCCGAGGAATTCAATGCCTACATGTCGTTCCTGGAGTCGGAACTGGAGACACCCATCAAGATTGTTTCCGTGGGTCCTGACCGCGAACAGACCATCGTACGTTATACGGAAAAAGACTGAACCGCCCACGATGGAGGGTCGCAACCGGGTGCTTGCTGACACCGGCTGTGCCCCGTCGGTGCGGATACCAAGAAACGAAGACACGGAGGAAACAGGGGAAGCCCGGGTTTCATTCCGTGTCTTTTACTTTTTTTACTAAAACATTCCCAAAAAGCCTCTGTATAAATGGCAGTTCCTGCCTGAATTCCTATCTTTGGCATATCGTTTGCTTTTCCTTAAACAGATTAATCATTAAACACATAGAAACATTATGATTGGATATTGGATATTGTTTGGTGCCATTGCCGTCATCAGTTACCTGGTGCAGGCAAATTTGAAGAACAAGTTTGAACGCTACTCGAAGATTCCCACCGAGAACGGAATGACCGGGCGCGAGATTGCCCTGAAGATGCTTCACGACAACGGCATCTATGACGTGCAGGTGACTCATACGCCAGGCATGTTGACCGACCACTATAATCCGATGAACAAGACGGTCAACCTCAGTGAAGGCGTCTATGCCAGCAACAGTGTGGCTGCCGCTGCGGTGGCTGCCCATGAATGTGGACACGCCGTGCAGCATGCCCGCGCCTATGCTCCGTTGCGGCTGCGTTCGGCATTGGTACCCATCGTGCAGTTCTCGTCAGGCATCGTACCTTGGATTCTGCTCATCGGCATGCTCACCCTTCAGGTGTTTAAGGGACTGATGTTGTTGGGCATCATTCTGTTTGCCATGACGACGCTGTTCAGCTTTGTCACCCTTCCGGTGGAGATTGACGCCAGTCGACGTGCCTTGGCATGGCTTAATAGTGCCGGCATCACGACTGTCCGCACTCACGACAAGGCTACGGATGCATTGCGGTCTGCCGCTTATACCTACGTCATTGCCGCACTCAGCTCGCTTGCCACATTACTTTATTACGTGATGATTTACCTGGGTGGACGTCGCGAATAAGTCCTCCCTGATACAGACTTTGATACAGGAAGCTGTTTTGAATCCTTGCCTGTTTGCGCCCGGAGACGGATGCAGGAGGAAGGGGATTCAAAACGGCTTTTTTATTTCCTGTTCCGTCAGAGAGACCGAATCGCGTGCAATGATGTCCTTGGCAGGACCGGTCACCTGGATGACGGGACGGATCTGTTCAGCTTCAGCTTCCGTGATAAGTCCCTTTTTTACCAATCGGTCGGCAATGAGGTGGTAGTAGCCGGAGAGACTCTCACGCAGGTTGCCTTCCGCATCAAACGAACTGCGGAAGTGCTTGGGCTTGGGGATAATGGATGCCAGGAAGATGGCTTCTTCCGTACTGAGTTCGGAGGGACGCTTGTTGAAGTAGAAGTGTGAAGCCTCGGCGGCTCCGTAGACCAGCGGTCCCCATTCGATGATGTTCATGTAGACTTCATACATACGCTCCTTCGAGGTCAGTCCCTGGTTCTCGATGAGCCACACGATGAGTGCTTCCTCCAGCTTGCGGGTGATGTTCTTCTGACGGTTGAGAAACACATTCTTCACCAGTTGCATGCTGATGGTGCTGCCTCCTCGGGCGAACTTCCGCTTCTTCAAGTCCTCGATGAGCGCCTCGCGCAGGGCATCGATCAGGAAGCCGCGGTGGTAGAAGAAGGCCCCGTCTTCACTCTGCATCACTGCCATTTGCAGCAAGGGGGAGATTTGGCTGAGGGGTGTGAAGTGCTCCCACGACGGACCGATGGGGAAGGTGCGGACAGGACGTCCGTTCTCGTAAGCCGTGTATTCGAACTCGCCGTTCATCTTGCTCAGGTTGGCGTTGCCGTAACGGACGATGCGGAAATTCTTCTTTTGCAGCTCCGACTCCAGCTTCAGGCTGTCAAGGCAGGCAAAGTCGACGTCGAGCAATCCGCGGTACGCCAGTTCACCTTCCGTCTGGATGCCGTCGAGGGTGTCAAAGAGTCCTTTGGGCAGGGAGCCGAAGAGGTCCTGCGAGGGGAACCACGGACGGTTGACCGATGCCCGGACATGCCACCGTTCCAGGGACGAGAGCCGTGTGTCGGACCGATGGGTGAGGCAGAGGTAGGGATGGAACGTCAGCCGGTTGAAACGCACGGTGCTGGTGCTGTCCAGCTCGATGTCCTGCGGACGGAAGTTCAGGCGGCAGTCCAGTGTGCCGCGGTCGAGGCGGACGGTATCAGGCGACAGGGCCGGATGGAACACCTGCAGTCCGGCGACGTGTGTCCGTCCGTTGAGTTGCGTGAGGCTGCTTCCGCCACTTGTCTCCGTCAGTCGGCAGGTCAGGGTGTCGAGCCGGATGTCTGCCCCGATGCGGCGTTGCAGGTAGGGCAGTCGCAGAGGCTGGCGTCCGTCAGCTGACAGACAGACGTCGATGTTGCGTTCCGAGGGGGACAGCTGTCCGCTCAAGGTCCATTGCTGGGTGGGGAGGGAGTCTTCCGTGATGGAGAGGTGAGTCCGGAAGCGGTTGTTCTCGATGAGCAGCTCGGGCAGACGGAGGGTGACACCGTGGGTGTTGTGCCGTTCGCGGATGCAGACGTTGCTGATGCGTCCGTTGTCGGGTACCCGTCCGTAGAGCCAGCTCAGGAGTGTGTGCATGCGGGTGGCATAGTTGGCTGTCCGGTCGGACGATTCCTGTGTGCCGCTGTCGGTTCCACGGAAGAGGAAGTCATAGTTGGCGGTGGAGTCGTTCTTCAACAGGTTGGCGGACAGTCCGTCCAGGGTGACTGTCTTGACCCATATCTCTCCTTGGATGAGTTCCCACAAGCTGAGTTTCAGGTCGAGCTGTTGCAGGGTGAGCAGGGTGTCGCGTCCGTCAGGGACGACCGTCAAGCCACGGAGACAGACCGTGTTGAGCCCTTCGAGACCCAGCGATTGGTAGCCGACGTGCAGACCGTAGTGCTGTTCCAGAGCAGAGATGTGTTGTCCTGCCATACGTCGGAGGAAGGAATCCTTGGCGGCAAAGAGCACACCGACGCCAATCACGATTGCCGCTCCGGCTATCCCGGCAGCAATCTTCCAATGTCGTTGAAGCATGTTTGTTTCTATACGTTTTGCGGCTGCAAAAGTAGTCTAAAGCAAGGACTTGGACGAATGATTGGGAGGGAAATCGAATATTTTGCCTACCTTTGCGCAAACAACGAACATCTATGAATGCATTAGCCCTCATCGACAAATACTATCCCGTTGAAAACGAGTTGAAACACATCCTTTTGGTACATAGCCGTTCGGTGGCAGGCAAGGCGTTGCAGGTGGCGGACCGCCATCCCGAGCTTCTGTTGGACCGCCAATTCCTGGAAGAAGCCTCCCTGCTTCATGACATCGGTATTTTCCTGACGCATGCCCCCGGTATCTGTTGCCTGGGTGACAAGCCCTACATCTGCCATGGTTCGTTGGGAGCGGATCTGGTGCGTGCCGAGGGTTTTCCCCGCCATGCTTTGGTATGCGAACGCCATACCGGAACCGGACTCTCGCTGGAGCAGATTGTGCGCGAGCAGTTGCCCGTTCCCCATCGTGACATGCTCCCCGTCAGCCTGGAGGAGCAGGTCATCTGCTTTGCCGATAAATTCTTCTCAAAGACCCATTTGGACCGGGAGAAAAGCGTAGAAAAAGTCTTACGTAGCCTGGCTCCTTTCGGGGAGGAAGGAGTGGAGCGTTTCAAGGGGTGGTGCGAGCGCTTTCTTTAACACCTAAAAATCAATAAAATTAGAAGCTCTCATTTCTTACCATTGGTGGATAATATGTAATTTTGCCGACCAACTGTAATAAGGGATTGATGAAATCGTTAAGAAACTGTTTATATATACCTCTTCTGTTTATCGTGATGCTGTCGCTCATTCCGCAGAGTACGGACGCGCAGCGTCGGCGTTCCAAGGGAAATCCGACTTTCGACTCGCTGGTCACAGACTCCCTGTCGCTGCCGAAAGATTCGCTGTTGTTCGACTCGCTGGTTGTCGACACACTGAAGACAGATACCACTGCCAAGAAGAAGGATGCCCTCGAAGCGCCTGTCACTTTCTCTTCGACAGACTCCACGGTCATGACAGCCGTCGACGGCTTTGCCCGCATGTATGGCAATGCGAAAATCAATTACCAGACCATCGAGCTGACTGCCGCCGTCGTGGCGATGAACATGGACAGCAGCATTGTCCACGCCAACGGAGTGAAGGACACCACGGGAACCATCCAGGGCAAACCGGTGTTCAAGGACGGCGAGACTCCTTATGAGTCGGAGAAGATGAGCTACAACTTCAAGTCGAAGCGCGGTTTCATCAACAACATCACCACCGAACAGGGGGAAGGATACATCACCAGCGAGAGTGCCAAGAAGGGCAACGACGAGGAGTACTACATGGAGCACGGACGCTACACCACGTGCGACGACCACGAGCATCCGCACTTCTACCTGGCATTGAGCCGTGCGAAAGTCCGTCCGAAGAAGAATGTCGTGTTCGGACCAGCCTGGCTGGTGCTGGCGGACGTTCCCCTTCCGCTTGCCATCCCCTTCGGTTTCTTCCCGTTCAGCAGCAGCTATTCGTCAGGTTTCCTCATGCCGAGCTACGGTGACGAGTCGACCCGTGGTTTCTACCTGCGTGACGGTGGTTACTATTTTGCCATCAACGACAACATTGACCTGCGTCTCACCGGAGGTATCTATACCAAAGGTTCCTGGGAGGCGAATGCAGCGTCAACCTATAACAAGCGCTACCGCTATTCCGGTAACTTCAGCTTCAACTATCAGGACATCAAGACGGGTGACAAGGGAATGCCTGACTACACGGAGACACGGAGCTTCCGCCTGCAATGGACGCACCGCCAGGATGCGAAGGCAAACCCGAACTCCAACTTCTCGGCGAGCATCAACTATTCGTCGACCAGCTATGACCGGAACAACCTCAACAGCCTCTATGACCCCAGCCTGTATGCACAGAGCACCAAGACTTCGAGTGTGAGCTATTCGCGTACGTTCCCCGACATCGGTCTGACGCTGTCGAGCACCTTCAACGTTTCGCAGAGTACGCGAAACTCCACCGTGTCGCTGACCTTGCCCGACCTGAACATCAACCTCAACCGTATCTTCCCCTTCAAGCGAAAGAAGGCGGCAGGTTCGGAACGTTGGTATGAGAAAATCTCCATCCAGTATACAGGACAGATCAGCAACACCATCACGGCGAAGGAAGACTACATCCTGAAGTCAAACCTCGCACGTGACTGGCGCAACGGATGGCAGCACCGCATCCCCATCCAGGCGACTTTCTCCCTGTTCAACTACATCAACATCACTCCGTCGTTCAACTATACCGAACGGTGGTACCTGTCGAAAATCAAGCGTTCGTGGGACCCGCAGACGCAGACGGTGGTGCGCGACACCATCAACGGCTTCAACCGTGTCTACAACTATGACTTCAGTATCTCGGCAAACACGAAGCTCTACGGTTTCTACAAGCCGTCGCCTAAAATCTTCGGCGACAAGATTGAGATGATCCGCCACGTCTTCACGCCGAGTGTCAGCTACAGCATGTCGCCGGACTTCAGCAAGTCGCGCTACGGCTTCTATGATACCTATACTTATACGGACGAGAACGGTGAGGTTTACACCCAGAAATACTCCTATTATGAAGGTATGCTTTACGGAACGGCTCCGCAAGGCAAGACGGGCAACATCAACTTCTCGTTGTCAAACAACCTGGAGATGAAGGTGAAGTCTGACAAGGACTCTACGGGTGTGAAGAAAATCAGCCTGATTGATGAGTTCCGCGTCGGCATGTCCTACAACCTCGCCGCTAAGGAAAAGCCATGGAGCGACATGGACATCAGCCTGCGTCTGAAGTTGTCGAAGAGCAAGACCTTCAACCTCTCTGCCAGCTTTGCTACTTATGCCTACGAGTTCAACGACCGCGGCCAGGTGGTGGAGGGCAACCGTACGGAGTGGTCCTACGGACGTTTCGGACGCTTCTCGGGCATGAGCCAGAACTTCTCATATACCTTTGACAACAACACGTGGAAGAAGTGGTTCGGTAAGGACGATGAGGACACGAAGGCCAATGAAGATACGGAGAATGAGGACGATGAAGAGTTCACCGACCTGGAGGAACGCGAGGAACAGCGCAACAAGAAGAAGACGAAAGTGAGTGCCGAGGTGGATGATGACGGCTACCTGAAGTTCAGCATGCCCTGGTCGCTCACGGTCTCCTACGGTATCACGATGAGTGAGGATCGCTCAAAGCCCATCAATGTGAAGACGATGCGCTATCCCTACCGTTTCACGCAGAACCTGAACTTCTCAGGTAACCTCAAGCTGTCCGAAGGATGGAACGTGAACTTCTCCAGCGGTTACGACTTTGAAGCGAAAGAAATATCCATGTCGACCGTCAACATCACCCGCGACCTTCACTGCTTCAGCATGAGCTGTGGTCTGGTGTTCGGACGTTACCAGTCCTACAACTTCACCATCAGTGCCAATGCCAGCATGCTGAAGGATGCCCTGAAGTGGGACAAGCGAAGCAGCTACAGCAGCAACGTCGAGTGGTACTAGACCCGTTGACGGATTCCTGAAAAAAAACGAGTTGACAAGGATTGGAAAGGCATGACATCCGCTCAGGTGCCTTCCTCCTTGTCAACTCGTTTTTTTTTGTCTGTTTTTCTCGTCCGCTGTCAGAACCACTACCAGTCGATAGGAGTTTGTCCGTGTGCCCGGAGGTAGTCGTTGGTCAGGCTGAAGTGATGGTTGCCGAAGAAACCGTTGTGTGCCGACAGAGGAGAGGGATGTGCCGAGGTCAGTACCAGGTGACGGGAGCGGTCAATGAAAGCTCCCTTTTTCTGAGCGTATGCACCCCAGAGGATGAACACAAGGTGTTCCCGTTCGTTGTTGAGGGCACGGATTGCAGCGTCGGTAAATTCTTCCCAGCCACGGCGTTGGTGGGAGCCGGCTGCATGGGCGCGTACAGTCAGGGTGGCATTGAGCATCAGTACACCCTGTTCCGCCCAACGTGTCAGGTTGCCGCTGGTCGGTATGGGCTTGCCCAAGTCAGCTTGTATTTCCTTGAAAATGTTTTGCAGGGAGGGCGGGAAGGCAATCCCGTCGTTTACCGAGAAGCACAGTCCGTGAGCCTGTCCCGGACCGTGATAGGGGTCTTGTCCGATGATGACCACTTTCACCCGGTCAAAAGGACAGAGGTTGAAAGCATTGAAGATTAGCCGTCCCGGAGGATAGACCGTGGTGTGTGCATATTCGTTGCGTATGAAGTCGGTCAGCTGCACAAAATAATCCTTCTCAAATTCAGGAGCCAGGTGTTTCTTCCAGCTCTCTTCTATCTGTACATTCATGAGTCTGCTTGTTGGTTGGCTGCAAACTTACGAATAAATGCTGAGATACGGAAGTGGAACCGGGTATCCCACTTCCGTTATCTTTGTACGTCTGCCTGTGGATTCCGGTGCATCAAACGGACGGATTCAACCCAAATCGGTCATTCGACCGCTCCAGGTTCAAATCAGGGGAATGTGGAGCTTGGCACACGCTTCGCGCATCTCTTCGGGCCAGATGCTTGCCTGGATTTCGCCGATGTGTGCCTTGCGGAGGTATATCATGCAGAGTCTGGACTGTCCGATGCCGCCTCCGATGCTGAGTGGCAGTGAACCTTCGAGCAGCCGGCGGTGGAAATAGAGCTCCTTGCGTTCCTCTTTCCCCGACAGGGTCAGCTGACGGAGCAAGGTCTCCCGGTCCACACGGATACCCATGGAGGAAACCTCAATGGGGCAGTCCAGGATGTCATGCCACACGAGGAGGTCACCGTTCAGTCCCAGGAACCCGTCGCTGTTGGGAGTTGTGTAGTCATCGTAGTCGGGAGCACGCAGGTCATGAGGCTTTCCGTCACCCAGATTGCCACCGATGCCCATGATGAAGACCGTCCGGTGCTGACGGGTGATGAGGCTCTCGCGCTCTTTCGGTGTCTTGTCCGGATAGAGGCGGCGCAGTTCCTCGGAATGGATGAAGAAGATGTCCGGAGCCAGGAACGGTTCGATTTGCGGATACTGTTCACACACCATGTATTCCGTGCGTAGCATGGCAGCATAGATGTGGCGTACGATGTTTTTCAGGAAGTCCAGGTTGCGGTCGTCTGCCGTGATGACCCGTTCCCAGTCCCATTGGTCAACATAGAGCGAATGCAGGTTGCCCAGTGATTCGTCGGCACGGATGGCATTCATGTCCGTATAGATGCCATATCCCGGAGCTATCCGGTAGTCTGCCAGCGTTACCCGTTTCCATTTCGCCAACGAGTGGACCACCTCGGCACGTGCGTCGCCCAAGTCCTTGATGGGAAAGCTCACGGCACGCTCGATGCCGCTCAGGTCGTCATTCAATCCCGTACCTTGGAGGACAAAGAGAGGGGCGGTGACCCTTCGCAAGCGGAGTTCCGAGGACAGGTTCTGCTGGAAGAACTCCTTCACTTTTTTGATTCCCAGTTCGGTTTGTTTCAAGTCGAGCAGCGGCTTGTAGCTTTTCGGTTCAATCAAATAACTCATCTGTTGTTTTTGGTTTCTCTTTACTTGGTAATTGTATTTTTTACTTATCTCGTTTCTTTTTGATGGGCAAATATAGATAATAGTTTTTATTTTGATAGTATATTCCCGATATAAATGACGTTTGGAAAATGAAAAAGAAGAACGTCCGGCATAAAAAAGTCAGCCAGAGTTAGGAAGATTCTGCATTATTTGTTACTTTTGCACCGATTTGAAAAGAATCTGTCTCCGTAGTTCAATGGATAGAATATTGGATTCCGGTTCCAACGATTGGGGTTCGACTCCCCACGGGGATACACAGAAGGACTTGTTGTCACAGACAGCAGGTCCTTTTTTTGGTTGGTGTCAATCGTTCCAATTGACAATGTCTATCGGGTAGATGTCCAACATACAAAAATGTAGGGGTGTGGACGTTTCTGAATTACGTTTTGACAAAATGTCAAACGAAGGGCTCTACAATGTTCTTTCTCGCACCAAAATACGATTTGATGAAATTCGTGGCATTCTCAGGCGATTCGCAAAATACAGATTGTTGCTGTATGGGGAATTTTCTTTCCTTTCTGGCTGTGTTGTTGGGGAGGAAGGCGACTTTTGTCATTCATACTATTCGAGTAACCCTCTTTTTATTACCTTCCGATTTCTTGACAGCACCTTTCTTCTGGAGAGTGAAACTCGCTTCTTTTTACTTCCATTTTCCAAAGATTTGACTTCCGGGCATGAAACAAAAGTGTTTGGAGGGTGAAACTATATTGTTTGACGCGTCAAACTATATTGTTTGGCTCGCGAAACAATATTGTTCCAGGCACGTTTTGTCTGTTTTTCGAAAATGAAATGTATAGTTTTCTAAAATCAAAGGCTTTTTTCGGGCATTCCGTTTGCAATCATTCACGTTTCGTCTCCAGATTATCGGACTTTCGAAAAGGACGAGTTAGCTGAAAAGGGCGTATCGGGTGATTCTGTCAAGCAGATGAGGGAAAATCGTGTCTTTCTGCTTTCGGGTCCGCTGTCTGCTACCTCTTGAACGGCAGTTCCAGTTGCCGCCAGACCCCCTTTCTGTCTTCCTGCGGATTGGAGACAGAGAGACCGATGAGGCGGACGGCATGATGTTCGCAGTCGACCTCCTTCAGGAGCTGTTTGGCGAGGGGGAGGATGTCTTGCAGGGTGATGAGGGGTTGCACCGTGCTCTGGCTGCGGGTGATTTGTGTGAAGTCGTGGAACTTGATTTTCAGCGTCAGGGTGTTGCCGCGGAAGTTGTGGCGTTTCAGTCGCTCCACCAGTTCGGTGGTCACGTGATACAGTTCGATGATGAGCGAGGTCCGCGAGGTGAGGTCGCGCTCCAACGTATGTTCGCAGCCCAGGGATTTGCGGATGCGTATGACCTCCACCGGACGTTCGTCAATGCCTCGGGCGAAGTCATGATAGAGTTGCCCTGCCTTGCCGAAATAGTGTGTGAGCATCTCCAGCGAACAGGCACGCAGGTCCTTCCCCGTATGGATGAACAGTTCGTGCATCTTTTTTGCCGTCACCTTGCCCACGCCCCAGAAAGCCTCCACCGGAAGGTGGTCGATGAAGTCCTGCGCCTGGTCGGGGTGGATGGTGCACAGTCCGTCCGGCTTGCGGTAGTCCGAGGCAACCTTGGCGAGGAACTTGTTGTACGATACACCGGCGGATGCCACCAGGTGCAGCTCCTCCCGGATGCGCCGTTTGATTTCCTTGGCAATGTCCACTGCCAGTTCCATCCCCTTCTTGTTCTCCGTCACATCCAGGAACGCCTCGTCGATGGACAGCGGTTCGATGAGGTCCGTGTATTCCGCAAAGATGTCGCGTATCTGCTCCGACACCTTCTTGTAGACCTCCATCCGTCCCGGTACGAAAATCAGTTCCGGGCACAGCTTGCGTGCACGGGTCGATGCCATGGCAGAGCGGACGCCGAACTTGCGTGCCTCATAGCTTGCCGCCGCCACGACACCCCGTTCTTCTTCGCGTCCTACGGCAATCGGTTTGCCACGCAGCTCCGGGTTGTCGCGCTGTTCAATGGAGGCATAGAAGGCGTCCATGTCGATGTGGATGATTTTGCGTAAGGTCATGGGGTTGTCCGGTAAATCGTGAGCGAAAATAGTGAAAAAAGCTTGGCACGTTCTTTCCTTTTAATTATCTTTTGCACGTCTTTATGCAGTAAGTGCCCTTCCGATACGTTTACTGGTAAAAACCAAGTCTCTATGTCTGTGGAGTAAAATGATTCGGAGAGTGTAGTGTCTCTTTGTCACTGATACTTGAGTAAACTTAAACAAAAGAATATGGAAAGAATGTTGTTGAAAAGCATGCTGCTGCTCGCAGCCTTCTGCTGGATGGTTCCGCTGATGGCACAAGATTACGCCCGTCAGTGGAAAGAAGTGGAAGCCATGCAGAAAGCAGAGTTGCCCGCATCCGTCATCCGGCTTGCGGACGAAATCTATCGCCGTGCCGAGCGCGACGGCAATTTCCCTCACATGGTTAAAGCCTTCCTCACGGCAGCACAGGAACGCCGTGCCATCAGTCCCGACAGTGCCTATACGGACGTGCGTCGGCTGACGGAATGGATTGCTGCCGAGAAAGACCCTGCCCACCGTGCCGTGCTGAACATGGTGCTGGGCAATGCCTACCATGAACTCGGGATGCAGAAGAGGGCGGACAGCCGTCAGGTGACGGAAGCCTTGTCGGACGACCCTGCCAAGTGGAGCCGCACCGACTTCCTGCGTGCCCGGTTGACTGCCTATACTGAGGCACTGACGGACATGCCGTTGCTGATGCGCACGACGACCGGCGACTATGCCTTGCTGGTGGAGAAAGGGGAGGAGAGTGCCTTCTTCGGGCACGACCTGCTGTCGCTGATGATCCGGGAGATGCAGGACCGGTGTACGGATGCCGACGGCGTCGCTTTCATCCTTCAGACCTACAGCCGTGCCGTTGACTGCTACCGGACGTCCGGTAATCGGGAAGCGCTCGGATTGATGGAACTGTGGCAGGCGGAAGCCTTGTCCGATCTGGGTAGTGACGGCAATAGTCCGCTTTGGAAACAACGGGAGACGTTTATTGCCACGCTGAAACAGGCACTCAATACGTACCGCGACACCTCTCTTCCACCTTACATCTACCAGATGTGGGTGGAGTATGAGCAGGAAGACTCCGTCCGCTACAGCCTGTGCCGGGAAGCCCTGGAACGGTACCCCCGTTACAAGTTTGCCGATTTCTTCCGCGAACGGCTGGACGGCATGACCTCCCCCGTGCTGCATCTGAATTTGGAGGACGCGCCGTTGAAGGGACGACCTTGGAGCTTAAGGGTTCTCCATCGTTCGGTGCCGGAGATGCGTCTGACTGTGAGAGACCGCCTCACCGGTAAGGTAGTGGAACGCCGGACGGTGCGGCTGACTCACCCACTGCCGTATGAAGCGGAAGATACCCTGCTGACCCTGCAACCCCTGCCTCACCCGTCGCAGTACGTGGTGGAGGCACAGGCAGGCAAGTCGGTTGAGAAGCTGAAGTTCAACCATTGCTACCTGCGTCCCGTGGTACTCCACCTGCCTGATGGTAGTCGTCAGGTCGTGGTGCTCGACAACCTGACGGGACATCCCGTGGAAGGTGCCGAGGTGGAATGGCTGAAGCGCGACATCAGTGGACGCAAGGAGGTCTATCACTCTCTGGGCAAAGCTACGACCGGACGTGATGGCGAAGTCCTCATCAAGAGCGAGGTCAAGGACCTGTATGTGAGCGCCTACAAGTCGGACGCAGGACGTACCGATACGCTGAGCGTGCGCAATTGGGACTGGCTGCGTTTCGATGAGGATGCCACAGAGACTACCCTCTATACCTATATATATACGGACCGAGCCGTTTATCGTCCCGGACAAACCATCCAGCTTAGTGGACTGGCATTTACGGATAAGGACAGACGTCAGCATGTGGCGATCAATCAGGAAGTGGGGTTGGAAGTGCGCGACACGAACGGTCAGATGCTGGCGAGGCTGAATGTGCGTACCAACGATATGGGTTCCTTCAGTACCCGAGTAACCTTGCCGGAGAACTGCATGCCGGGACAGGTCACTATCGAATGCGACAATGACGGAGGAAGGACGACCTGTCGGGTGGAAGAATACAAGCGTCCGGTGTTTGAAGTTGCGCTTCGTCCGTTGACGGAAGCCTATGCCGTGAATGACAGTGTGACCCTGACCGGCACGGCAATGAACTACAACGGAACCCCTGTTGCAGGAGGCAAAGTGACCTATAAGGTAATCCGTGAAAGGTTCTGGACACGTGATGGCATGTTTGACGAGCAGGTGCTGACTACCGGAGAAACCACAGTTGGTGACGACGGATTGTTCCATATCCCCTTCCGCTTGCAGTGCGAAGCAGACCCGATGAGCTACGACAACTTTACTTTCCGGGTAGAAGCCTCGGTGACCAGCCTTGCCGGAGAGACTCAGGAGGCTGAATGGGCAGGAAATGCCGGAAAGGAGTCGTTGAAGCTCTTCTTCAAGAACGAATATGTGCAGGTGAAGGAACACCTCGATTCACTCTTCGTCCGTGTGACCAACAGCAATGGAGTACTCATGAACGTGACCGGCGAATGGACGGTAGCTCCGTATCGCTACAAGGAAGATGGAGAGAGGGAGGCAGGCGAACCCGTCTATCGCGGACAGTTTGAGGCGAACCGTCCCTTCGAACCGGAAATCTTCAAACAGTTGCCTTCCGGTGAGTATGAGTTGCTCTTCACGGCTGCCGATGCCCGGGGGCGTCGTTCGGAGGAGAAAGCCTCTTTGACGCTCTTCAGCTTGGACGACCGACACATCCCGACGAAAGACGTCTTGTGGGTTTATCAGGACCAGAGTGAGTTGAAGCCCGAAGGCACAGTCACCATCCAGGTGGGCACGGCTGCCAAGGACGCCTGCATCTTCTACGATGTCTTTGCCGGTAACCGTCGGTTGGAGAAGAAGCGGTTCCTGCTCACGGACTCCGTGTTGACCTTCCGCTACGCGAACAAGCCCGAATATGCTGAAGGGGCTCTCATCCAATTTATGGTGTTGAAGGACGGTGTCGTTTATCAGCAAAGCAAGAAGTTGACACCCCCGACTCCGAAACAGGAGCTGCAACTCCGTTGGGAAACCTTCCGTGACCGTCTCCGTCCGGGTGATACCGAGGAATGGCGGTTGAAAATCACTCTTCCCGATGGGACTCCTGCCGATGCCGAGCTGCTTGCTACCCTCTATGACCACTCGCTCGACCAGTATGGACGCTTGGAATGGTTGCTTCGTCTGCCTTCCCACCTGCGCTATCCTTTCGTGCAGTGGAGAGCACCAGAAACCTTCTTGCCTTCTGCCTATTTCAGCTTTGCAAACAACAAGCGGTACCGCAACCTCTTCTGGTCCTTCGACCGCTGGACGGAACTGATGGCTTTCCGCGAACAGTGGAGGGGATTTGCCGGACGGCAATACATGACCAAGGCAGTAGCTTCGGTGGCGGGCAGTGTTGTGGTGGAGAATGCTGCGTTGATGGAACCCGCCGTGGCGGACATGCAGGAGGTGGTGATAACAGATGTTGTTCCACTTTCACAGCTGGAGGAATCAGGTACGAAGACGGGTGCAACGTCCGAGACACCGCGCTCCAACTTTGCCGAGACCGCATTCTTCTATCCGCACATCCGCACCGACAAGAACGGCGTGGCAACCCTTGCCTTCACCTTGCCCGAGAGCCTGACGACCTGGCGTTTCCTTGCCCAGGCGCATACGAAGGACATGCGGTATGGTCAGTTGGAAGACGAGGTCGTGGCGAGCAAGGAGTTCATGCTCCAGGCACAGCTGCCGCGCTTCATCCGTGTGGGCGATGAGGCGACCCTCTCGGCAACCATCCAGAACCGTTCGGCACGGATGGTCAAGGGCGTGGTGCGCATGGAGCTGTTTGACCCGCAGACCGAGAAAGTCCATGACTCCCAAAAGCTGACGTTCGAGGTGGGTGCCGGCAAGCAGACCGTCGCCTCCTTCCGTGTGACACCGACGGAAACGACCCTCCTTGCCTGCCGGTTCGTGGCAGAGGGAGATGCTTTCTCTGACGGCGAGCAACGCTACCTGCCCGTGTTGAGCAACAAGGAGTGGATTACCGAGAGCAAGACCATCTCCGTGAACGGAGCGGGACGTCATGAAATCAGCCTGAAAGACCTGTTCAACCGCAACAGCCGCACGGCTACGGAACGCCGGCTGACAGTGGAATATACCAATCACCCGGCTTGGCTTGCCGTGATGGCTCTGCCGTCGATGGCCCAGCCCGACGCAGACGATGCCATCTCGCTGGCTTCCGCCTACTATGCCCTGACGCTGGGCAGTCACGTGGCAAATGCCCATCCGCGCATCCGCGAAGTGGCAGCTGCCTGGGCGGCACAAGGAGGAACCGGAGAGACCTTGTGGAGTCAGTTGCAGAAAGACCGTGAGCTGAAGAACATCCTGCTCGAAGAGACTCCGTGGCTCTCGGAAGCTGCCAATGAAGCCGAGCAACGCCGCCGCCTCTCCACCCTCTTCGACCTGAATACGTTGGGAGCACGCACATCGGACTATGTGAAGAAGCTGTCTGCCCTCCAGCGTGCTGACGGCGCCTGGTCCTGGTATCCCGGAATGCCGGGCAGCCGGTATGTGACGACTCAGGTTGTGGAGACGCTGCTCCGTCTGCGTCAGCTGGCAGGAGAAGAGGCGACCGGTGACGTGCAGACGAACATCCGCTCGGGCATGCACTACCTGACGGAAGACATGGTGGAGGAATACAAGCGGATGCGTGAGGCGGAAGAAAAGCACGGGGGAGACCTGATGCCTTCCGAACCGATGCTGCACTATCTCTACCTGCAGACGCTCTACGGTGGCAGTCTGACCGACGAGGAACAGACGGCGTGGAACTATTTCATGGGGAAACTGGAGCGGATGTCGTCAGCCCTGACCATCTTCGGGAAGGCGGCTTCGGCTTATGTGCTGACGAAAAACGGCAAGCAGGATGCCGGACAGACCTTCTTGCAATCGTGCCTGGAATACTCCGTGCAGACTTCCGAACTGGGACGTTACTATGACACGAACATTGCCCGGTGCAGTTGGGCGGACTATCGCATCCCGACCCAGGTCATGGTCATCGAGGTATGCCGTGAGATGGGGGTGGCGGACAGTACCGTACAGGAGTTCCAGCACTGGCTGCTGAAACAGAAACAGGTGCAGGCATGGGATACGCCGATGAACAGTGTGAATGCGGTCTATGCCCTGTTGGACGGACGGGACGAATGGCTGGATACCGCTGAACCTGCTGTGCTGACGCTTGACAAACAGCGTCTGGCAGACAAGGAGCCGTCATCGGCTTTGGGTTATGTGAAGCAAACCGTTCCGCTCGGCGATAAGGCGAAAACTCCGAAGACACTGGTTGTGGAACAGAAAGCCGACCATCTGTCGTGGGGTGCTGTCTATGCCCAATACCTGGAACAGCTTGACCGGGTCAGCGCTGCTGCCACGGGGCTGAGCATTGAACGCCATCTGCTCGTGCGTCGCCGGAACGGTGACCGGGAAGAGTGGCAGGAAGTGAAATCCGGAGATGTCCTGAACGTAGGCGACCGGGTGCTCTCCCGTCTGCTGGTCACGGCTGACCGCGACCTGGACTTCGTACAGATAGAAGACAAGCAGGCTGCCTGCATGGAACCGGGTGTGGTGCTTTCCGGCTATCGCTGGGACAACGGCATGGGTTACTACCGGGTGGTGAAGGATGCTTCCGTCCGCTATTTTGCCGATACCTTCCGTAAGGGCGTGCATACGTTTGACATGGAATATACGCTGACGGCTCCGGGTACTTACAGCCTGGGCATCGCGACCATCCAGTCGGCCTATGCACCGGAGCTGAATGCCCATTCCGCTGCCGGAACGATACAGGTGAAGTAGCCGTCACGTTACGGCTGAATACGGGTGTGTCCCGTGAGACGCGTCGGATGGATGCGTTTCACGGGACACACTGTTTGGTGGGGTACGTCAGGAATTCTGCAGTTCGGTAATCAATGCCGAGATGTTGGCAGTGAAGAGGCGGGCGGCAATGGCAATCAGGATGATGCCAAAGAACTTACGCATGATGTAAATACCGCCTTTGCCCAGGAAACGTTCGATGCGGTCGGTCATCTTCAGGACGAAGTAGACCCACACCATGTTGAGCACAAGGGCAATGAGGATGTTGATGGTGGCATATTCGGCACGCAGGGTCACCAGCGTGGTGAAGGTACCTGCACCGGCAAGCAACGGGAAGACAAGGGGTACGAGGGTCGCTTCCTGAATGGGACCCTGATTCTTGAAAATCTCAATGTCGAGAATCATTTCCAGTGCCATCAGGAAGATGATGAGCGCACCGGCAATGGCAAACGAAGCAATGTCCACCTGGAAAATCTTCAGGACGGCATCACCGCCGAAGAAGAACAGAATCAGCAAGGCAAATGAGATGAGCGTAGCCTTCGGCGCATTGACCGGTCGACCTTTCTGTTTCAGGTTCAAAATGATAGGTATGGCACCGATGATGTCAATCACGGCGAAGAGCACAATGAATGCGCTCACTAATTGCTGAAAGTTGAATTCTGCAAACATATCTTCCTCCTTTTTTCTGCAAATATATCTATTTTTTATGCACCGCTCTTCATTTTAATAAAAGAAAAAAAACATAAAACATCGGGCAAAATGGTCTGCTGTAAAGGTTTCGTCCTTATATTTGTATAATTTAGCAAGGAATGATATAAACACGAAGAACGATGGAGATGACAATGTATGACACTTTGCTACAGCTCCCTTTGTTTCAGGGACTCGCAAAGAATGACTTCACCAGCATACTCGATAAAGTAAAGATACATTTTCTGAAACGCAAAGCCGGAGATACTGTGGCGCTTGGAGGAGAGGACTGCCGTGAGTTGGTTTTCCTGCTGAATGGCAGCCTGGTATCGAAGACTTCCGACAGGGATGAGCTCTATACGTTCTACGAGGCAATCAATGCTCCTTTTCTGATAGAACCCTATTCGCTTTTCGGGTGGTCTACCAAGTATGTATCGACTTATACGGCACTGACGGCTTGCAACCTGGTCACCATCGAAAAGGCCTACCTGCTCTCCGAGTTGAACCACTATGAAATCATCCGTCTGAACTACCTGAACATCTTGAGCAACCGCGCCCAGAACCTGCACGACCGTCTGTGGACCAATCTGCCCGAGAGCCTGCATGACCGCATCGTGGAGTTCATCCTGCTGCACAGCTACGTGCCGGGTGGAGAGAAACGGTTGAAGATCAAGATGGACGACCTGGCGAAGCTCTTGTCAAGCACACGCATCCGGGTGTCGAAGGCACTCAATGAGATGCAGGACAAGCACTGGCTGACCCTGCATCGGGGAGAAATCCGCATCCCCGACATTTCCTTGCTGAAGGAACATCGCGACATGCGACTGAGTGAATGAACCGAAAGTATCAACCGATTAAAATCCCAACATGATATGACAGAACCTATTTCTTCATCCAATCCCTTTTTGGAACCTTACCATACGCCCCATCATACCCATCCGTTTGACCGTATCCGTACGGAGCATTACGAGCCCGCTTTCCGGGAGGGTATGGAACGGCAGAACCGGGAGGTGGCAGCCATCATCGGGAATCCCGAGGCACCGACCTTCCGCAATACCATCGTGGCACTGGAGCGTTCCGGTGAACTGCTGGACCGTGTCTGCCAGGTGTTCTTCAACCTGATGGAGGCGGAGAGCAACGACGACATGCAACAGCTGGCGCAGGAGATTTCGCCGGTCTTGGCGGAGCACAGCAACAACATCAGCCTGAACAAGCAACTGTTTGCCCGTGTGAAGGCCGTCTATGAACAGGAGGCGGACACCCTGAAGGGGGAGGACCGCGAACTGTTGCAGAAGACCTATGACAGCTTCGTGCGCAGCGGTGCCAACCTGGAAGGAGAGGCAAAAGAGGAATACCGTCGGCTGAGCATGGAGCTGAGCCGGCTCACGGTGCAGTTTGCCCAGAATACGTTGAAGGAGATGAGCAATTTCCGCCTGGTGGTGACCGATGAGGCACAGTTGGCAGGACTGCCCGAGTCTGCGGTGGAAGCGGCTGCACAGACGGCACGTGAGAAAGGCCTTGCAGGGTGGGTATTCACGTTGCAGGCTCCGAGCTACCGTCCGTTCATGACCTATTGCGCCGACCGGGAACTGCGCCGTCAGATGTACATGGCCTACATGACCCAGTGTACGCACGGCGATGCGTATGACAACCGGGAAATCGTCCCTGCCATCGTCAATACGCGCATGAAGCTGGCACAGCTGCTGGGCTATGAGACCTATGCCGACTATGTCCTGAAGAAACGCATGGCAGAGAACAGTGCCAATGTCTACAAGCTGCTCAACGAGCTGATCGAGGCATACCGTCCCACGGCGGAGGCGGAATGTGCAGAGATCCGTGCGCTTGCCGAACGGATGGAAGGCAAGGACTTCGAAGTCATGCCCTGGGACTGGGGTTACTATTCGGAGAAGCTGAAGAATGAGAAGTACAGCATCGACCAGGAGTTGCTTCGTCCCTATTTCGAGCTGGACAATGTCATCGCCGGGGTATTCGGGCTTGCCACACGGCTCTACGGCATCACCTTCCGTGAGAACAAGGACATCCCGGTGTTCCATCCGGACGTGAAGGCGTACGAGGTCTATGACAACGACGGCAGCTACCTGGCTGTGCTCTATGCGGACTTCCATCCGCGTGAAAGCAAGCAGTCGGGAGCCTGGATGACCTCGTTCAAGGACCAGTGGATGGAGGACGACGGCACGAACAGCCGTCCGCATATCTCCATCACGACGAACTTTACCAAGCCTACCCCCAACAAGCCTGCCCTGCTGACGCTGGAGGAGGTAGAGACCTTCCTCCACGAGTTCGGACATGCCCTGCACGGGATGTTTGCCAACACACGCTATGCCTCGATGAGCGGGACGAGCGTCTACCGCGATTTTGTGGAACTCCCGTCCCAGATTATGGAGAACTTTGCCATCGAAAAGGAATTCCTGCACACCTTTGCCCGGCATTACCAGACGGGCGAACTGCTGCCCGACGAATATGTGGAACGCATCATCCGGGCATCGAACTTCAATGTGGCTTACGCCTGCCTGCGTCAGGTGAGCTTCGGTCTGCTCGACATGGCATGGTACACCCGTCACGAGGACTTTGACGGCGATGTGCGTGCCTACGAACAGGAGGCCTGGGCAAAGGCACAGCTGCTCCCGGTCGTACCCGATACCTGCATGAGCGTGCAGTTCTCGCACATCATGGATGGTGGCTATTCAGCAGGCTATTATAGCTACAAGTGGGCGGAGGTGCTCGATGCCGATGCCTTCTCGGTGTTCAAGCAGAAAGGCATTTTCAACCGCGAGGTGGCTGCGTCCTTCCGCGAACAGATTCTGTCGAAGGGAGGGACGGAACATCCGATGGTGCTCTACCGACGCTTCCGAGGACAGGAACCGACCATTGAGGCCCTCCTGCGCCGGAATGGCATTATTACAGGTGACAAGTGAGCAACCAATCTTTCCCCGTCAACACTAAAAAACAAGAACCGATGAAACATTGGACAACCCTTTTCAGACTTTCGCTGGTGTGCCTGCTGTTGCCGTTGCTGGCAGGCTGCAACGACGAAGACGACATCTCAGGCATCTTTGTCGAACGCACCTGGTATGTGACCGAACTGTATAACGCCGACGGGCGGACCTCCAGCCTGGACGAGGCACAACACCAGCAGTTGGGCAATCGCCGCGATGCTTACCGCATCTCTTTCACGCCGGAGACATTCAATGCCCAGGCAGGAAGTACTACCCTCACCGGAACATGGACGGTCGACGGTTCCAACCAGACCATCCGCTTCCATTTCGACAGACCGGTGACAGGCGAGGACGCCATCAGCCGGATTATGATAAAATATTTGGAAGAAGCTGTACGTTATGAAGGAAGTTATATCTATCTTCGCATCTATACGGAAGCAGGGACTTCCATACTCTTCAGCCCGGACAAATAGAAAGGGAGTGAAACAAAAAGAATGAACAGTATGACATACGACGAAACCAAGCAATACGAACTGGACCGGCGCTACATCCGCATGGCAGCCATCTGGGCGGAGAACTCCTATTGCAAGCGCAGGCAGGTGGGTGCCTTGATTGTGAAGGACAAGATGATTATCTCCGACGGCTACAACGGGACACCGTCGGGATTTGAGAACATCTGCGAGGACGAGAACAATGTGACGAAGCCCTACGTGCTCCATGCCGAGGCAAACGCCATCACCAAGATTGCCCGTTCGAACAATAGCAGCGACGGTGCTACGCTGTACGTCACGGCTTCGCCCTGCATCGAGTGTGCCAAGCTCATCATCCAGGCGGGGATACGCCGCGTGGTCTACTCGGAGAAGTATCGCCTGGAGGACGGCATCGAGCTGTTGCGGAAGGCTGGTATCGAAGTGGTATATGTGAATCCTAAAGAATAATATAGAATGTATGAGTGACAACAACAAGACCTCTCGTTTCATCCCTGTCATCATTGCCGTCAGCATTGTCGTCGGCATCCTGATAGGAACCTTCTATGCCAACCATTTCTCGGGAAACCGGTTGAGCATCATCAATACGTCATCCAATAAGCTGAACGACCTGCTGCGCATCATCGACGACAAGTATGTCGACTCGGTGAGCATGGGAGACCTCGTGGAGAAAGCCATGCCGCAAATTCTGGCAGAGCTGGACCCGCACTCCATGTATATCTCCGCCAAGGATGTGGAGGCAAGCAATGCTGACCTGAAGGGACACTTCAGCGGCATCGGCGTGTCGTTCACCATCCAAAAGGATACCATCTGCATCAACAGCGTCATCCAGGGCGGACCCTCCGAGAAGGTGGGGCTGATGCCGGGCGACCGCATCATTGCCGTCGACGACTCGGCGTTCGTGGGCAAGGTGGTGACCAACGAGAATGCCATGAAGAAGCTGAAGGGCGAAAAGGGCAGCGTGGTGAAGCTGGGCATTTACCGTCCCGGTGTGAAAGAGACGCTCGACTTCACCGTGGTGCGTGGTGACATCCCCGTGAAGAGTGTGGACACCTACTACATGCTGACCGACAAGATAGGCTACATCAAAATCAACAAGTTCGCCGAGACGACCTATGCCGAGGTGATGATTGGCATTGCCACCCTCCAGCAGCAGGGCAGCGAAGGACTGGTCATCGACCTGCGTGGTAACACCGGAGGTTACCTGGGCTCGGCGGTCAACATCATCAACGAGTTCCTTCCGCGCAACAGCCTCATTGTCTATACCGAGGGACGCAAGTCGCCGCGTGAGGAGTTCCGTTCCGACGGACGGGGCACCAATCAGAAGACGCCCATCGTCCTGCTGACCGATGAGATTTCGGCTTCCGCAAGTGAGATTTTCTCCGGAGCCATTCAGGACAATGACCGCGGACTGATTATCGGACGCCGTACCTTCGGCAAGGGACTGGTGCAGCAACCGATTGACTTCCGCGACGGTTCGTCGATGCGGCTGACCGTGGCACGCTATTACACTCCCTCGGGACGTTGCATCCAGAAACCCTATGTGCGTGGCGAAGGGGCGGAGTATGAATACGACATCGTCAATCGTTTCAACCACGGGGAGTTCTTCTCGGAGGACAGCATCAAGCAGAACACCGAGGAGGTCTACCACACGTCCCTGGGACGTACGGTCTATGGCGGCGGAGGCATCATGCCCGACATCTTTGTGCCGCAGGACACCACAGGATACACCTCTTACTACATGACGTGCGTGAACCGTGGCGTGTACATCGAGTTCGGTTTCCAATACACCGACAAGAACCGTCAGAAGCTGGAAGAGTTCAAGGACCAGGCTTCGCTCGTGGCCTACCTGAAACGTCAGAACCTCGTGGACAAGTTTGCACGCTTTGCCGAGACACGGGGCATCAAGCGCCGCAACCTGATGATACGCAAGTCCTATCCGTTGCTGGAGAAGCTGGTCATCGGCAGTGTGGTCAACTATGCACTCGACTTTGGCGACTACGTGCAGTATATCAATGAGAGCGACCCCACGGTGGCAAAGGCCGTCGAAGTGTTGGAGAAGGGGGAATCGTTCCCGAAAGCTCCGCAAACTAAAGAGAAATCCGAATGAACGAAGAGAAGAAAGCCATGCGCAGGCACATTGCGCAGTTGAAACGTTCGATGGCTGTCGCCGATGCCGCGGCAGCCTCCGAACGGCTGTTTGCCATGCTGGAGCACTTGCCCCGTTTTCGGGAAGCACACACGGTGCTGTGCTACTATTCCATGCCCGATGAAGTCGGGACTCATGACTTTGTGGAACGTTGGCGCACGAAGAAGTGCATCCTGCTTCCGGTGGTGAAGGGAGATGAACTGGAACTTCGCCGATACACGGGACCTCAGGACCTGCAACCGGGCGAACGTTACCACATCGGTGAGCCGACGGGTGAGCCGTTCACTGATTATGCGTCGATTGACCTGACGCTTGTCCCCGGTGTGGCGTTTGATGCCGAAGGCAACCGGCTCGGACGGGGCAAGGGATACTATGACCGTCTGCTGCCGAAGCTCAACTCCTATAATATAGGTATAGCCTTCGACCTGCAACTGGTCCCCCGTGTTCCCTGCGAACCGTTTGACCGTCCGCTGGATGCCGTGCTGACGGACAAGGGATGGGCGAAATAGCCCGTTCCCGTTTGGGTAACTTTAGTAGATGACGATATTTGTGATAACCTGGGCCCCCACGTGGTGGTTCAGGTTTTTCAGTATCCGGTCGCGCCCCATCGAGAGCTCCTGGCGGAGGACCGGCGAAGTGATGTGCACGTAGAGCGTTTGGTTCTTGATGTGCAGACCGTCGGTGTAGGAAGAGATGCCCGGACCCAGGACCTCCTTCCATGCCTGGATGAGCCGGTACTCGTTGAGTGGAGACTCCAGTCCTTCCCGGCGCATGAACTGCCGGATGAGCAGTCCGATTTGTTCCGCATCGTTGCGTTTCATACCTTGCCGCCCTCCTCGATGCGGTCGCTCACGGCACCCTTGTCGACGGTGAACAGGCGGTAGTTCTGTTCCGTCTTCCGCAATATCTTGTCCAGGTGGTCCCGGTTGGTGTCTGTGATGAAAATCTGTCCGAAGCTGTCGCCTGCCACGAGTTTCACAATCTGTTCCACCCGTGAAGCATCCAGCTTGTCGAAAATGTCGTCCAGCAGCAGGATGGGTTGCGTACGGCTGCCCGTCCGCTTCAGAAAGTTGAACTGTGCCAGCTTCAGGGCGATGAGGTACGTCTTGTTCTGTCCCTGCGACCCCTCGCGCTTGATGGGGAAGTCGCCCAGCTCCATCTCCAGCTCATCCTTGTGGATGCCGTGGAGCGAGTATCCCATGATGCGGTCCTTCGGACGGCTCTCCCGGATGACGTCAATGAGGGCACCCCGTTGGGCATGCGAGCGGTAGGTCAGTCCCACCCGTTCGCGGTCCTGCGAGATGTAGGAGTAGAACGACTGGAAAATGGGGATGAATTCGCGGATGAACTCCTCCCGTTTGCGATAGACCGTCGTGCCCGTCTCCGCCATCATCTCTTCCCACACCGCCATCAGTTCCCCGTCGGGTTCCTCCTCCTGCTTCAGCAGGGTGTTCCGCTGTTGCAACGCCTTGTTGTAGCGCATCAGCGCCTCCAGGTATTCGCGGTCATACTGCGAGATGACCACATCCATGAAGCGGCGCCTCTCCTCACTGCCTCCTGCAATCAGTTCCGCGTCAGCCGGTGACACCATGATGAGCGGGATGAAGCCGATGTGCTCCGCCAGCCGTCCGTATTCCTTCTTGTTGCGTTTGAACTGCTTCTTCTGCCGGCGTTTCAGTCCGCAGTAGATTTCTTCCGGTGTCCCGTCCTCCAGCTCATAGAAGCCCTGGATGACGAAAAACTCCTCGTCGTGCCGGATGTTCTGCGAGTCCACCGGGTTGGAGGCGCTCTTGCAGAAGGACAGGTAATAGACCGCATCGAGCAGGTTCGTCTTTCCCATGCCGTTCTGCCCGATGAAACAGTTGATTTTCGGCGAGAAGTCCAGCTCCACTTCCGCCAGGTTCTTATAGTTGAGTATCGAAATTCGTTTCAGTATCATGCCGCAAAGTTACGTCTTAAATGTCGATTCGGAAAGAGCCGGAACCCTCTTTCTTCGTGGAAAAGGGAGGCGGTCCGGCGGCATCCCCTCTTGTCAGAAAGACACGGATTTAAGTTAATTGCTTGACAGAATCGCGGAATATGCCTTTTCCGGCTAACTCACACTTTGGCGGAAATCGGAAAAGCAGGTTTTTTTAAGAATAGATATGCAATGGAATTTGCATAAAGATTCCATTCCGGACTCGAAATGAATAATTATACCCTTCAAACAATATTGTTTGAGCCGTCAAACACTTGTGTTTGCCACATGAAACAATATTGTTTGGCGAGTGAAACAATATTGTTTCGTCCGTCGAGTACAAATGTTTCCGTTACGGAACGTTATAGTTCGCTTACGATAACGCTTGTTATGCTTTGTTTACTTCTGGTTTGAACGGACGGACGTTCTTTTCGGAAGTGTGATTTCGACGGAAGATATGTGTTTCCGCTTTCCATTCTTTTCACCTGACGTTTGATTGGCAGACGGACGGAAGGCGCTTCGTCCGTATTCGTGACACGGTGAATTTTGCAAACCGCCTGAAACGGCAAAAAAATCCACCGACTCCTGTCCCGGCTGCGAAAACGGGCTTTGTGGAGCGATTCGTTTGACAAAGTGACAAGCTGACGATTTGTCAAATCGTCCGTTCGTCCCCCGGTTCACCCCTCAACGGATTACTAATCCTAAAAAAGATGCGTTGAAATTTTCTTTATATACGGAAATAAACTACTTTTGCCCTCCGAAAATACGGTAAATAAGTAAATATTAAAAGTTTCTATAAATATGGCAGAACAAAAACACACTCCCAATGCAATGGATGTGGAAGAGGCACTGAGCTCTTCGGAAGCATACATTATTAAGAATAAGAAGACAATCATCGGCATCGTTGTCGCAGTGGTAGTCATCGTAGGTGGCTGGTTGCTTTACAACCACTTCGTTGCCATGCCGAAAGAGCAGAAAGCTTCGACCATGCTGGCGAAAGGACAGGAATATTTCGCAATGAGCCAGTATGAGCTGGCACTCAATGGCGATTCGCTGAGCTACAAGGGCTTTGCAAAGATTGCTGAAGAGGAGAGTGGAACGGCTGCCGGAAACCTCGCCAACGCATACGCAGGTCTCTGCCTGGCTCAGACCGGGAAATACGAAGAGGCTATCCCTTACCTGGAGAAGTTCAGTGGAGACGACCAGATGGTGGCTCCTGCCGTGAAGGGTGCGTTGGGCAACTGCTATGCCAACAAGGGTGACCTGGAGAAAGCCGTCGCCCTCCTGGTCGATGCTGCCAACAGCAGCGACAGCCAGTCGCTGAGTCCCATCTTCCTGCTTCAGGCAGGTGAGCTGTATGAGAAGCTGGGCAAGAACGACGAGGCCTTGAAGCTCTACCAGACCATCAAGGAGAAATATTTCAACTCATACAACGGAGCGAATATTGACAAGTACATCGAGCGCGTTTCGAAATAATCCGGGGCAGGTCCTCCGGGAAGTCCGGAACACGTTTCGTCACGGACGCGGCAAATAACCTTTTACATACACAAAACTTGTTGAACGACGGATGATGCGGATAAGGACGGGAACGGACCGTCAGTCTATCCGTGTCATCCGTTTTCCTTGTTTGGCGGACGCCCCGTCCGTCTGTCAGCTGAATACCTTCATAAACCAACAAAAACCAAATAGAGACTATGGCAACAAAGTATCACAACCTTTCAGAGTATAATGTAGACACGGTGCCCGATGCGGGTGCCATGCGTTTTGGCATTGTCGTTTCCGAATGGAATGACAACATCACCGGTGCGCTGCTGGACGGTGCGCTGAAGACGTTGAAGAAGCATGGTGCGAAAGACGAGAACATCTGCGTCATGACTGTTCCCGGCAGTTTTGAGCTGACGTTCGGTTCGGCACAGATGATCAAGAGCGGCAAGGTGGATGCCGTTATTGCCTTGGGCTGTGTGGTCCGCGGTGATACCCCTCACTTTGATTACGTTTGCGCCGGAGCCACGCAAGGCATCACCCAACTCAACGCAACCGGCGATGTACCTGTGATTTACGGTCTGATAACCACCAACAACATGGAGCAGGCAGAAGACCGTTCCGGCGGCAAGCTGGGCAATAAAGGCGACGAATGTGCAATTACTGCAATAAAAATGGTCGATTTTGTTTGCAGATTAAAAAAATAGTCGTACCTTTGCATCGCAATTGAGAGATAAAGCCTCTCAGTGATGCAAAACGGGCAAATACCAGAGTGGCCAAATGGGGCAGACTGTAAATCTGCTGGCTTACGCCTTCGGTGGTTCGAATCCATCTTTGCCCACTAAATTTGCGGAAGTAGCTCAGTTGATAGAGCATTAGCCTTCCAAGCTGAGGGTCGCGGGTTTGAGTCCCGTCTTCCGCTCTTACGAAGAGGAATTCCATGTTGGAGTTCCTCTTTTTGCTGTTATGGCGGCGGTGGTCTCGGCATGTGCTAAATTTTGTGGCTCAGTTTGTTTTACTATCTTTGTCCTACCAAACTATTCTGTGAGGTGATTTGAAACTCTCCATCACGGAAAAGATGTAAAACGTGTGATTATCTAGTAGTCATGAAACAATATGAAGCTGTTATTGAGGCCTTGAAGCAATTGGGAGGAGTTGCAACACTAGGACAATTATATCAAGTGGTATTTAAAATAGGCGATTGCCAATGGAATACAAAAACGCCTTTTGCCAGTGTGCGCAGAATCGTGCAAGAGCGCAAGGAAATTTATAAGATCAAGCCGGGATTATGGGCTTTAGATTCATGCCGAAAACAACTTGAAGCAAATGGATTCATCGTGGAGACGGCTCATAACTCGGATTCCATACAGCTGAAAGATTTCAATCACTCTTACTATCAAGGCCTTTTGTTGGAAATAGGTAACTGTCGGGATTTACTGACCTATGTGCCGGAACAAGATAAGAATAAAAAATATGCTGGAACAACATTGAAAGAAATACGCACATTAAACCAGATTCCACCATTTTCTTTTCCTGAATTGGTGCATAGAAGTTCTACAATCGATGTAATATGGTTTAATGAGAGAAGAATGCCCCATGCATTCTTTGAAGTGGAGCATTCAACAGACATACAAAACTCACTTCTGAAATTCTTCGATTTACAAGATTTTTACTGTAAAATGTTTATTGTGGCAGACAACAGGCGTAGGGATGAGTTTGAGAAGAAGTTGCATTATAGTGCATTTAACGATTTGGTCAATCATAAGCGAGTTCAGTTTCTAGGTTATAATACGTTGAACAAACTGTATACTCTTGCGATTGAAAGCATACGGAATCCTCTATTCCTGTGATCGTATTTTAACTCTGGTTGTGTGAACTGATTTGTATAATTGGTTGATATACATCTACTACAAGTGCAAGACAAATGTTCTTTTCTGATCAGGAACGTTATATAAGGATCTTTTGTCATTGGTGATTTATTTTTGATATTCTTTTGTATTCCTAATATGAATTATGATGGAATACAGATTTGAAATCACAGAAACGCTCTCAAGGCAAATAGCGGTTCAATCCGCATCAGAGGAAGAGGCGTATCGAAGGATAAAGGCATTGTATCGAAAAGAATTGGTTGTTCTTGATTCTTCTGACTTCATAGATGTAGAATTTACTTGTCTAAAAGATCGTGTTCCTGAGGAGCTTCCTCGGGTCAGTTTTGATAAAATTACTCCTTTCTTCCGTTCTTCCGACCATGCTTTCACCCTTCTTCACGGCGACTGTATCGAACTGTTGAAACAATTTGATTTCAAGTTCGACATGATATTTGCCGACCCTCCTTATTTCCTGAGCAATGGAGGAATAAGCGTGCAAAGTGGAAAAGTCGTGTGCGTGGATAAGGGAGAATGGGACAAAGGGGGGACTCCGGAATACATGGATTCCTTCAATAGGGCATGGATAAGTGAATGCCGTGAAAAACTGAAAGACAATGGGACAATATGGGTGAGCGGAACTTATCATAACATCTTTTCTATTGCCCATATTTTAACGGAGTTCGGTTTTAAGATTCTGAATGTCGTAACATGGGCTAAGACCAATCCGCCACCTAACATTACCTGTCGGTATTTAACGCATTCCACGGAGTTCATCATTTGGGCACGAAAGTTGCCTAAAGTTCCTCATTGTTATAATTATGAGGTGATGAAGTTGGTCAATGGTGGTAAACAGATGACAGACGTGTGGCAACTTCCGGCTATCGCCCGTTGGGAGAAGGCGTGCGGGAAACATCCTACGCAGAAACCATTGTCTGTGTTGTCACGCATTGTCTTGGCATCAACCCGCAGCGGTGCGTGGATTCTTGACCCGTTTACCGGAAGCAGTACTACGGGAATTGCTGCCAATTTGCTTGGCAGGCGTTTTTTGGGGATTGACAAAGAGGAGGAATATCTCATACTGAGTCGGAACCGTAAGAAGGAGATTGAAACCGGAGACAGCTTTGCCCTGTTTCGCAAAAAGATTAAAGACATTGCTCTTTTGGAGGAAAAGACCTTGTTATCCGTTCAAGAGGATGGTATTCCCCATTATGATTTGCCCTTCTGACGCCTTCCCGTTGTTCTTACGTTCCCTGACTGAATCTCCTTCCGTTCTACCACGGAACGGATAATTTGATAAACTCCGAACCGCTTTTATATTTACTTTGTCAACTGTCTGAATTTTAGAGTAATTCTGTTTGTATAAACAGGAGAATTGAGTAAAATCCGTAATAGATTTGAGTAAAATTCTCATCACAATTGAGTAAAATCTTCATTAGAATTGAGCATGGACTATATTCGTAAACAATATCAGGGCTGTGCTGACGGTATCGATGATTTCCCCTCCTGACATCTTCCCGTTGTTCGAATCCCCTTCCGTCTTACTACGGAACGGATAATTTGATAAAATCCAAACCACTTTTATATCCATTTATAATTTATTCGCTATATTTGCCCTACAGAGGAGAACCCGTCAACCTTCGCTTGCGAAAGTTGGCTCATGTTACTTATAAACTAGGAAGAATATGGCAGACTTGACAATTCTAATTGCAGTAATCGCGCTTTCGGTATGGCCGATCGTGTGCTTCTTCTATTTCAGAAGAAAGCACAAGGAGATTGCCGACCGGCTGGCTGAAAGAGACTTGGACGACATCAGTACGCAGGACCTTGTGGTAACCGTCCTCCAGGCCATTGGCTGCCAACCGCAACTGAACGAGGAAAAACATATCTGTTTCAAATACCAGGGGGATGACTTCTACATCGCTACGCAGGAAGACAGCCGCTTCATCGTCATCTGGAATCCCTGGTGGGGAACCAGTGAACTGACCAACAAGGCATTGCCCTACCTGAAGGAAATTGTCAACCTGGTCAATGTGGACTCCATCGTGACAACCGTCTATACGACCGACGAGGAACAGAAGAATCTGGGATTCCACTCCAAGTGCCACATCCTCTTCACGCCGAAAGAAGCCCCGCTCGACGAATACCTGAAAGCGGTGCTCGACCAGTTCTTTGCCACGCATGATGTCATTAAGGACAATTTCAAGCAGCTCAATGCTGCCCCGACAGAGACTGAGAAGGAGAAACGGGTGCGCGTGAAAGGTTTTGCTTCCTACAAGGACAGCGGAAGCACCGTGCCACTCGACAATGTGGAGGCATAATGCCTCGTTGTGATGTCAAACACCCTGACGCAAGAAAGAGAGACTTGCGCCTTTTTTGCTGTTTGTGATGGAAGAAAAAACTGAATTCGACGATATATTCCGCTTATACTATACCCGGCTTTTTATCTATGCTTTCCAGATGATCGGTACCAAGGAGGAGTGCCGGGACATTGTCAACAGTGCGTATGAACATGTCTGGATGAACTTTCAGCTGATGGACCGTTCGACGGTGCGCTCCTTCCTGTATTCGTTCGTGAGGAGCCGTTGCCTGGATTACCTGCGCCACCTCGATGTGCACAACCAGTATGTGGAGTATTGCAAGTCGTGCGACGAAGGTTATGAGCCGGAACCGGCACTCATGGATATGGACTATCGGATTGTGATTATCCGGGAACTGATGTCAAACCTCAAGCCTTCGACCCGTCAGATTCTGGAAGCCTGCTACATTGACAAAAAGAAATACAGGGAGGTGGCGGAAGAGATGAACATGAGCACCAGTGCCGTGAAGAAGAATCTGACGAAGGCACTGAACTTACTTCGTGAAAAAATTGCAAAAAAACAATAAAGCCGTACCCGATTGACCGGGCTGATACGTTATATATATAGGATATTCCCTGAAACCTTGTCAACTGTTATTGTATGGATACGAAAGATAGACCTGTCACAGATGAAGAACTGTTGGACCTCCTGGAGGGGATGTCCGAGCGGGACGGAGAGCTGTGGCAGCAAGTGAAAGAGAAAGGATTGACCGACGACTGTCTCCACCTGAGACTGCTCGCCGCTGCTTCACGCATCGGGCAGGAAGAGCCGGATGTGGAGGCACTGTTGGCTGCTTTCCATGCCGGGCAGTCCCGCAAGCGGCGTCTGCGTCTGAGACGCTGGGGACTGTCCCTGGTCGGAGTGGCGGCGGCTGTGCTGCTTCTGTTCCTGTGGATGTTGCCCGGCGGAAACGGGGCAGGGACCGGCAAGGAACCGTTGCTGGTGTTTGCCTCCGACTCGGCAGCCTTGCGCAGTCCGGTGTTGCAGACAGAGAAGGCGCCGGGTGTACAGGCTTCGGCGGATGACGGGGCAGACCGTCCGGCAGTGTGGGTCGCCAAGGGACCTCATGAGCTGGATTATCACACTCCCGCCAACCTGTCAGCCTATGCCAAGGACCTGCCCGAACGCCACAGCCTGACTGTCCCTCGTGGTCAGACCTTCAAGCTCATCTTGTCCGACGGGACGGAAGTCTATCTGAATGCCGACAGCCGCCTGGTGTATCCCAGCCGGTTCACGGGGAAGGAGCGGAGTGTATTCCTGGACGGGGAAGCCTACTTCCGTGTGGCAAAAGATGCCGGACACCCCTTCATCGTGCGTACGCAGACCTTGCAGACCCGGGTGCTGGGGACGGAGTTCAATGTCTCCGGTTATGAAGGTTCTGACACGGAAGTGACGCTGGTGGAAGGCAGTGTGGAGGTGAGTGACGCCGACCGTCAACGGACGGTACGCATCAAGCCCGGCGAACAGGCGAGCCTGCAGACTGACGGCGGCTTTGCCGTGCAGAAGGTCGATGTGTCACAATACATACACTGGCGGGAAGGTTATTTCTATTACGACAATGTCACCCTGCTGGACATTATGAAGGAGTTGGGACGCTGGTACAACGTGTCCGTGGTCTTCTGCAATGCCGAAGCCATGGAGAGCCGCCTGCACTTTGTGGCAGACCGCCGGCAGGATTTGCAGCATGCCCTCACGCTGCTCAACCGCATGAACAAGTTCACCATCACTCAGAAGGCGGACGGACGCGTGTACGTGGAGTAGGGGGTATGCGATGGATGCTGAACTTAACTTAGTTAGATAGAAGAATATGTTATTGACGACAACGCCTTCGGTAGAGGGCAAACACATCACGGCTTACTATGGCGTGGTGTCGGGAGAGACAATCATCGGTGCCAATTTCCTTCGCGACTTCATGGCGAGTGTCCGCGATTTCCTTGGCGGACGTTCCAAAGCGTATGAAGAAGTGCTTCGCGAAGCCAAACAGACCGCCCTGCGGGAGATGGAGGAGGAAGCCCAGCGTCTGGGTGCCAACGCCGTCGTTGGCATTGACATCGATTACGAGACGGTGGGACAGTCCGGCAGCATGCTGATGGTGACTTGCAGCGGCACGGCTGTCCGTCTGGAAGACTGAACGAACAGAGTATCCGGTGGACGGACCGGTCGGGGAAATGCAGGCTTCGTGTGCGAAGTCTTCTCCCCGGCAGGTTCGTCCACCGGCTTTTTTTTTCCTTTGATGAGTACGAAATCTTAAAGAAATGTTTGCGTAGGTTAATAAAAGTGCTAGATTTGCGAAGTGAGAGTTAATTAATAGTAATAATTTAAAACAAAAGAGCCATGAGAAGAATGAGACAGTTTGACGATTTGTCAGCCAATGCCTTGTTTTTGTCCTAGGGGGGGGGTAAATCCCCGTGACGGAATGTCACCGAAACTACCACTGGTGAGTGGTTTCCTTTTGGGAGAAGTTGAGAGAGGCAGTTGTGTGGATGAGAGAAAAGAGAAGAGAGAAGTTTCCGCAACTTTGAGAGAAAGAGTTTCAACCGTGTGTGTGGATAAGGAGAAGAGAAAAGACGCATCAGAGCGCGTGACCCTTCACTTGTCAGAACCCCAAAATCTTTTTGCTTCGTCCTCCTGTGGGACGGGTACCCGGGTCGGCTGACCCCTTGTGTACCCATGCTGTGTGTGCATCTCCGTTGCCGCAAGGTGGCGGGGAAGGGAATGACTTTTTCCATTCCCGTGCAGATAAATCTATTCAATCGGAAGGTGTGTTGGATGTGTATACACCTGATAACCTTAACAACAAGAACTTTATGAAACGAATCTTAGCACTGTTCTGTGCGTATTTATTGATCGGTGTTCACCTGGCAATTGCCCAAACCTTGCAGGTGACAGGTACGGTGATATCCGGCGAAGACGGTCAGCCTATTATCGGTGCCTCGGTTGTGGTCGAGGGAACGAAGACGGGCGTAACAACGAATGTGGAAGGTAAGTTTACCTTGCGTGTCGACAAGAATGCGAAACTGAAAATCAGCTACATCGGCATGCAGACCCAAGTGCTGAAAGCGCAAGCAACCATGAAGATTACCCTCTATCCCGATGCCATGCTGATTGATGAGGTGGTGGTGACGGGTATGCAGAAAATGGATAAGCGTATGTTTACCGGTGCCACGGCAAAGGTGGATGCCGACAAGGTGAAACTCGACGGTATGGCGGACATCAGCCGCTCGCTGGAAGGACGCATTGCCGGTGTGTCGGTGCAGAATGTGTCGGGAACCTTCGGTACGGCTCCGAAAATCCGTGTCCGGGGTGCTACCTCCATCTATGGCAGCTCCAAGCCTCTGTGGGTGGTCGACGGTGTCATCATTGAAGATGCGGTCGATGTGGGTGCCGACGACCTTTCGTCGGGTGATGCCGAGACGCTGATCAGCTCTGCCATTGCGGGACTGAATGCCGACGACATCGAGAGCTTCCAGATCCTGAAGGACGGTTCCGCCACCTCCATCTACGGCGCACGCGCCATGGCGGGTGTGATTGTCGTCACCACGAAGAAGGGACGTGCCGGACACAGCAGCATCAACTACACCGGTGAATTCACCATGCGCATGAAGCCCAGCTACAACGAGTTCAACATCATGAATTCACAGGACCAGATGGGCGTGTATGACGAAATGGAGAAGAAGGGCTGGCTCAATGCCGCCGACCTCCACCGCGCCTCTGACAGCGGTGTCTATGGCTACATGTACAAGCTCATGAATACGTATGACCCGGTTACCGGACAGTATGCCCTGCCCAATACGCCCGATGCCATCAACGCCTACAAGAAGGCCGCCGAGATGCGCAACACGGACTGGTTTGACCTGCTGTTCTCCAACGCTGTTTCACAGAACCACTCCGTGAGCATCTCCACGGGTACGGAGAAGGCATCGTTCTATGCCTCCCTGAGTGCGTTGACAGACCCGGGATGGTACAAACAGAGCGAGGTGAAACGTTACACCGCCAACCTGAACACTACCTATAACATCAGCGAGAAACTTTCCGTGGGCTTGATTGCCAATGCCTCTTACCGTAAGCAGAAGGCTCCGGGCACCCTGAGTGCCACGGTCGATGCCGCCAGCGGAGAGGTGACACGTGACTTTGACTTGAACCCCTACTCCTATGCACTCAACTCCTCGCGAGCCTTGGACCCCCATACGTTCTACACCGCCAACTATGCTCCGTTCAACATCCTGCATGAGCTGGACCACAACAACATGGAGCTGAACATCGTCGACCTGCGTTTCCAGAGTGAGTTGAAGTACAAACCCATCCGCGGTCTGGAACTGTCGGCACTGGCAGCCATCAAATACCAGACCACCTCGCAGGAGCACAACATCCTCGACGATGCCAACCAGGCCATCGCCTACCGCACCGGCATGGACGACGCGACCATCCGCGATGCCAACGACCTGCTCTACAAAGACCCCGACTATCCCTATGCGCTGCCCATCAGCATCCTTCCCGACGGAGGTATCTATCAGCGTCGCGACTACAAGATGGCAGGTTGGGACTTCCGTGCCACCGCCAACTGGAACAAGGCATGGGGTGCCGATGAACGTCACCTGACCAACCTCTTTGCCGGTATGGAAGTGAACAGCCTGAAGCGCTCCAACTCCATGTTCCGCGGCTGGGGCATGCAGTACTCGCTGGGTGAGCTGCCCTCCTATGTGTACCAGTTCTTCAAGAAGGGCATTGAGGCGGACGACAAGTACTATTCGCTGAGCCATACCATGGGACGTGCGGTGGCTGCCTTCATGAATGCCACTTACTCCTATGACGGACGCTATACCCTCAACGGTACGTTCCGTTACGAAGGTACCAACCGCATGGGTAGCAGCCGTTCGGCACGCTGGTTGCCGACCTGGAATATCTCGGCAGCCTGGAATGCCCATGAAGAGAAGTTCTTCAAGGACCTGTTCGAGCCGGCGCTGTCGCACTTCACGCTGAAAGCCTCTTACTCCCTGACAGCCGACCGCGGTCCTGCCAGTGTGACAAATTCCCACGCCATTTTCCTTGGCACGACGCCTTATCGTCCGTTTGCCAGCATTCAGGAGACGGGTCTTTATCTGGACGAACCCGAGAACAGCGAATTGACCTACGAGAAGAAGCACGAGCTGAACATCGGAGCCGAAATGGGCTTCCTCAACAACCGCATCAACTTTGCCATCGACTGGTATCGCCGTAACAACTACGACCTGATTGGTCTGATCAATACCAGCGGTGTTGGCGGGTTTCCGTACAAATATGCCAATGTCGCCTCCATGCGCAGCCACGGTGTGGAGTTCACCCTCTCGACCGTGAACATCCGGAATCACGCTTTCTCATGGACTTCCGACCTGATTTTCTCGAATTCGAAAACGAAGGTGACCGAGTTGGATACACGTTCCAACTTGATGAACTTCATCTCCGGTACGGGTTTCACCCGTCCGGGTTATCCCGTGCGTAGCCTTTTCTCCATTCCGTTTGTCGGACTGGACGAAGACGGTATCCCGCAGTTTGAGGTCAATGGCGAAGTGACCAGCACCGATATCAGCTTCCAGCAACGCGATAATCTGGACTTCCTGAAGTATGAAGGACCGACCGATCCGACCATTACCGGTAGTCTGGGCAACGTATTCACCTACAAAGGTTTTAAGCTGAATGTTTTTCTGACTTACGCCTTCGGCAATGCCGTGCGTCTAGACCCCAGGTTCAGTGCCACGTATACCGACTTGGATGCCATGCCGCGTGAGTTCAAGAACCGTTGGGAACTGTCGGGCGAAGAGCTGTCGACCACGATTCCTGTCATCCTGGACAGGCGTCAGTACTATGAGAACTATGACTTGTCTTATGCTTACAATGCCTACAACTATTCGACAGAGCGTGTGGCAAAGGGTGACTTTATCCGTCTGAAAGAGATTTCCTTGGGTTATGACTTCCCCAAGAAGTGGATATCCTACCTTAAGATGCAGACCCTCTCGCTGAAGTTGCAAGCCACCAACCTGATGTTGCTTTATGCAGACAAGAAGTTGAACGGACAAGATCCCGAGTTCTTCAACACCGGTGGTGTGGCTTCTCCCGTACCTCGTCAGTTTACGTTGACCGTACGCCTGGGACTTTAATCTGACTACTCATCTATAAACTCACGATTATGAATAAAATACTATATTGGGCTTCATGCCTGGCTGTCTGTACGGCATGCAATGATTTTCTCGATGAGATGCCTGATAACCGTACCAGCCTCGATTCAGAAAAGAACATAGCCAGTCTGTTGGTGACCTCCTATCCCGACCAGACCAGTTGTCTGATTGGGGAGTTCCTCAGTGACAACATTGACGAGAACCGCCATTCGTTTACCTATTGGCATCGACTAGACCAGGAACTTTATTTGTTGCAGGACCCTACCGAAGAACGTCAGGACAGTCCTCACGGATTGTGGCAATCCTGCTATCAGGCTATTGCACAAGCGAACTATGCCTTGAAGGCTATTGAGGAGAAGGGGAATCCCGCTTCTCTGGATGCCAGTCGTGGTGAGGCGTTGCTCTGCCGTGCCTACAGCGCTTTCACGTTGGCGACAATCTTCTGCGAAGTGTATAATCATGAAACGGCTGAGAAGCAGTTGGGTATTCCTTACCCTACAGAACCAGAAACTACGGTTAATCCGAAGTATGAGCGTGGAACACTGGCGGAAGTTTACCGGCGAATTGAGGCTGATTTGGAGACTGGTCTTCCTTTGATTAGTGACGATGCCTATAAAGTGCCTAAGTATCACTTTAACCGTCGTGCGGCGTATGCTTTTGCTGCCCGTTTCTATTTGTACTACATGCAACCGGATCTCTCGAATCTGAAGAAAACCATTGAGTATGCGACTCGGGTGTTAGGTCCGGAACCTTCTGCACTTTTGCGGAACTGGAAAGCTTTGGGTACACTCTCCCCCAATAGAGAGGTTCAGCCTGATGCTTATGTGAATGCTAATGAACCTGCAAATTTATTGTTGGTTAGTGCAGCTTCGAATGTGGGCGGTATTGTTGATGCTGGTTATACTTACTGTCAACGTTATTCTCACAACGATGTTACATCAATAGAAGATTGTCAGTCTGTAGGGACGTGGGGAGCTTATACTCGTTTTTATCAACAGCCGTTCCAGCCGGGTAGTGGTAGTCCTAAGCGCTCATTCCGTCGTGTGACACTTTATCGTAAAATGAGCGTCGATGGTAATTTTTATTGGCCTTACACCCTTGTTCCGCTATTTACGACTGACGAAACATTAATCACGCGTGCTGAGGCTTACGCTTTGCTCGGGCAATATAACGAGGCGGCTGCCGACATTTCTGTCTGGCAGAAGAATTTCACGACAAATAAGGTTGATGTAACCCCTGATGACATAGTGTCGTTCTACAGCCAGATTCCGTACTACGAACCAGGTAAACCGACCGTGAAGAAACACCTTTCACCTGACTTTATCCAGTTGGACGCCACCAAAGAGGCTTTCATCGACTGCGTATTGCACATTCGCCGTATTCTGACGTTGGGCGAGGGCGTACGTTGGCAGGACGTCCGTCGGTATGGCATTACTGTTCATCGTCGTTACGTGGAAGATGGCGTATTTGTAGAAGTGACCGATTCGATGCCGAAGGGTGATTTGCGTCGGGTCGTACAGATTCCCCGTTCGATTATTTTATCCGGTATGGAACCCAACCCGAGGGCTAAATGAATGTTGAATCCCATAAAACAATAGGAACAATGAAAAAGATATATACTGCACTTCTGTTTTCCGTTGCTTTGGGCTTCGGACTGAGCAGCTGCAACGAGGATAAGGTGGACTTTGACCACAGTATCTTCGAGAACAAAGAGGCACAGGCGAATGCTGAGGCTGCCAAGAATGATTTTGACCGTTGGTTGGATGTCAATTACCTGGCACCCTACAATGTATCGTTCAAATATCGTTTCGAAGATAATGAAAGCGATAAGAAATATAATCTAGCTCCTGCTGATTTTGACAAGTCGGTAGCTCTTGCCAAGATTGTGAAACATGTCTGGATGGAAGCTTACAATGAAGTAGCAGGTTCCGATTTTCTACGTACTTATATTCCCCGTACCATTCATCTGGTAGGTTCTCCGGCATATGATAAAGCAGGTACAATGGTGCTTGGAACGGCAGAAGGAGGCGTAAAAATTACGCTTTATAATGTGAATGATATCGATTTGAGTCGTATCAATATTGCGATGCTCAATGAATATTATTTCAAGACAATGCACCATGAGTTTGCACATATTTTGCATCAGCGCAAAAACTATGATGTTGCTTTTGACCGTATTACGGAGGACAGCTATATTGGTAGTAACTGGTATATATACACGGACCCGGAGACTGGTGGTACATCCGATCGTACAGCTCAGCAAGCTTGGCAGGCGGGATTTGTCTCTCCGTATGCCATGAGTGAATCCCGTGAAGATTTTGTAGAGAATATAGCAAATTTTGTAACGCATGATCAAGCCTATTGGGACAATATGCTTCAACAGGCCGGTGATAAGGGTGCAGCTCTCATCAATCAGAAGTTTACAATTGTTTATAATTACATGAAAGAAACTTGGGGTATTGATTTGAATAAGCTTCGTTCGACAGTGCTTCGTCGACAAGAAGAAATCAAGACGCTTGACTTGACTCTTCCTAAAGCCTCTGAGTCTACTCATTCAAATGAAGAATAATTATGAAGAAGTTTCGACAATATATCACGTTGAGCATGATATTAGCTTGTGTAAGTACTAGCCTTCAGTCATGCTTGTTTGAAGAGAAAGATTATTTTGATCAGCCGGCGGCTATCCGTTTGACCGAGGATGTCAACCACTATCAAAAGATTTTGCAGGATGCTCCTAATGGATGGGTATTAGAATACAATATCGGTGAAGACAACCCGATGGGTGTTATTCCAGTGCTCTGTCGCTTTGAAGCTGGAAAAGTGGATATGTCTACAACATATCCTTCTTCAGGAACTAAACCTGGCGATGTATATTCATCACTCTATTCAATTAAAAGTGAGCAATCAACCTTACTCTCATTTGATACGTATAATCCGTTGCTTCATGTTTTTGGAACACCAGGTATTGCCAATCCTAGAAAGCCTAATAGTACGTTAGAGGGTGATTATGAATTTATATTGCGCAGTGGAACAGCTGAACAGGTAGTACTTGAAGGAAGGAAATACCATAATAGAATGGTGCTTAATCGCTTGGATAAAGATGTGGATTGGAACGTATATATCCGCGATACGCGACAGGTTGAAGATGAGGCATTTCTTAGTACTTATAAGTTGATGAATAAGGATCAAGAACTAGCAAGGCTGAAGAGAAAGAACTTCATTTTTGACTATACATCTTCTGAAGCTGACGGTAGTACAGATAATATACCTTTTATGTATACTCCGACAGGATTGAAGCTATATAATCCTGTTTTGGTAAATGGGATAAAGGCGGAAAACTTTAAATGGAATAAGGAGACTTTATCTTTTGATTGTACAGACAAAGGTGCGGAGCAGGTTACTTTGACCGGTTACTATCCGGATGGATTTACTCCCTATGCCGATTTCTTAGGTACTTATACTCTGACGGTTCATTTGCCTACTATTGCAGATGGTAACGTGGATTGGTCTAAGACACAAACCATGACTGTGAAGATTGAACAAAAAGAGGTCAATCGGTCATATGTTATGACTGGTGCAAATTTGACTATGCCGCTGCCATTAGTTTATAATCGTGGAACAGGGACACTTTCTATAGAATCTGTTAAAGTTGGTCCATATAGTAAATATTATATGGCAATTTGTATGGCGGCTAAAACAGGTTATTATGGTTTGGGAGCAGGCTCTCTGACCGCTAAGATAGCGGTATCAGAACCAATGACTATATCCTTTGTTGGCAGCCAAACAGATATCTCAGGTTTTGCTTTGGTGGCCTATGAGGATGAAGGATATGCCAAACGTCTTGGCTGGTGGGATTGGTATGGTGAACCTGTGCTAGTTAAGCAACAATAAGCGTGAAATTTAAGAAAAATGACAATTATGAAATGTAGATTTATACCTATATTGTTTATGATGGGAACCCTTCTTTTTGCATCAGGTTGCAGCGATGAAGGTAAAGAGATTTCCTATCTGCCAACAGTCGAACTATCCGGTGCAAATTTGTCATTCACCGCATTAGGGGGATCTCAAATATTGACTGCTACGTCTCAGTCTCCTATTAAGGTGACTGTTCAATCTGATTGGTGTCGTGTAACAAAGATTGATGGTAATAAGATTACGATTGAGGTAGACGAAAATATCAATGCGGAAGGACGTAATGCACGTGTATTGGTTTCAGATGGCACAAGTGACGTGTACGCAGTGGTAATGCAAGAAGGATTTTATTTGAATTATGATTCTTCTAATACAATTATTAGGATGGCAAAGAACGGTGAAACCGTGAGCAAGGAGTTTTCCGGTCCTTTACCTATAAAGATTGAGGTTCCGGAGAATGCTCAAGGTTGGTTAACTGTTACACAGAAAGATGATGGTTTATCTTTTGTGGCTACACCCAATCAGAATGCACCAAGAGGAACTCGTGTCGTTATTACGTCTGGTCCGAAGAAGATTGAGTATGAAGTGCTGCAATATGACTTATCTGAGTTGACTAGTTCCGTAATGGCTCATATACAGTTGCATTGGTTGGATAAAGATATTCCACTTAAAATAAAGACGTCTATTAAACAGAGTAAGAATAATTCTTGGAATATAGATCTCTCTGGTATATTCTCCTTGGTAGGGATAGAACATTCATTGTTACTGCCTGCTGTTTATAATGAGAATACGGGTGTCTTTCGTATAGCAGCCGGACAGAATTTGGGACTTGCCCCCAAGGATTTTGGAGATGGTATCTATATAAGTACTGCATTATTGGGTGGCGGATATTACTCTTGGAGTACATCTGTAAGTGTAGATCTTGTTACTACTTTACAAGATGATGGTAAGATAGTGTTGTCTATGCAAGATAATGGTTCTTATGACAATCCTTTAGAAGCTTTTATGTTGTTATTCTTTAATGGTAAGGATTTTACAGGTAATGCGCTTAATCGTAGATTTACCATGAGTATATCTTCAATGAAATTCTATCCTGCAATCTATTTCCCAAAGGAAGATTAACTCTCATATAAACTCACATTGACCTAAACCGGAACAAGGGCTGTCTCAACTAAGTAAAGTTGGGGCGGCCCTTTTTAGATTGTCGGCGTTTTCTCCGGTGAATCACGGTTGGAGTTTGTGGAGGGCGGATGAATCCTATTGGACAAATGGACATGAAAACGGCCGATATTCCATGTGTCGCAGGAAAGGATTCTGCTAATTTTGTGCATCGATCATAAAATCAGTTTCAGATGAATACACAGAAGCTTTTTACCTCGCTTTGCCTGTTGCTGGCGACTTCCGCCGGACAAGAGGTGTATGCCCAACATAAAGTAGCAGCACCGATGGAAGACGTGAACCATGTCGTTGACAATACGCTCGACAGCCTGAACCTGGCACGTACCGTTCGTCCGGTACCCGGCTCCAGCCGTCGGGGAGACAACCCCGTGTTGTTCCTGATAGGCAACTCGACGATGCGTACCGGGACGTTGGGCAACGGCAACAACGGTCAGTGGGGATGGGGATATTTCGAACACGAATATTTCGACGAGAACAAGATAACGGTGGAAAACCATGCCTTGGGCGGTACCAGCAGCCGGACATTCTACAACCGGCTGTGGCCGGATGTGCTGAAAGGCATCCGTCGGGGTGACTGGGTCATCATCGAACTGGGGCATAATGATAACGGCCCTTATGACAGTGGACGTGCCCGGGCATCCATCCCCGGTATCGGACGCGACAGCCTCAACGTCACCATCAAGGAAACCGGTGTGAAGGAAACGGTCTATACGTATGGGGAATACATGCGCCGTTTCATCCGTGATGTGAAACGGCGGGGCGCACACCCCATCCTGATGTCACTCACGCCGCGCAATGCCTGGGAGGATGCCGACAGCACCATCATCACCCGTGTCAACCATACGTTCGGCTTATGGGCAAAGCAGGTTGCCCGGAAAGAGCGTGTCCCGTTCATTGACCTGAATGAAATCAGCGCCCGTAAGTTTGAGAAGTTCGGTAAAGAGAAGGTCAAGTATATGTTCTACATCGACCGTATCCATACCAGTGAGTTTGGAGCACGTGTCAATGCCGAGTCGGCTGCTGAGGGAATCCGGGCCTGCAAGGGGTTGGAGCTGGCACGTTATCTGAAGCCGGTGGAGAAGAATACCATTACCGGTGCTACCCGTCGCAAGGGTTGTCCGGTGCTTTTCACGGTGGGCGACAGTACGGTGAAGAATGCCGATGACGACCCCGACGGCATGTGGGGGTGGGGAAGTGTCATCCATGAACTGTTTGACACGGACCGCATTTCGGTCGAGAACCATGCCAAGGCAGGCCGCAGTGCCCGCACGTATCTGGACGAAGGTCGTTGGGACAAAGTGTACAAGGCGCTGCGTCCGGGTGACTTTGTGCTGATACAGTTCGGTCATAACGATGCAGGTCCGATCAATACCGGGAAGGCACGTGCCGAGCTGCCAGGAGCAGGTGATGAGAGCAAGGTGTTCAAGATGGAGTCCACCGGAAGGTATCAGGTGGTCTATACCTTCGGCTGGTATCTGCGTAAGTTCATCATGGATGTGAAGGAGAAAGGGGCTATTCCCATCGTGTTGAGCCACACGCCCCGGAACAAGTGGGACAACGGTGAGATAGAACGGAACACGGATTCTTTCGGAAAGTGGACGCGCGAGGCTGCCGAGCGTACCGGTGCCTATTACATTGACCTGAACAAGTTGTCTGCCGACAAACTCCAGCAGATGGGCTACGAGAAAGGCTTGCGTTTCGTCGGTGAGTATTTCAACCATGACCATACGCACACCTCCTTGAAAGGGGCACGCATGAACGCAAAGAGCATCGCCGAAGGCTTACAGGCTGTAGGGTGTCCGCTGAAGGATTACCTGAAATAGTTTCTGGTTGCTGAAGTCTGGAATTAGATTTTGTGATTGGAATGCCGGTATTCCTGTGGGGTGGTACCGACAAGCTTCTTGAACAGGCGGTTGAAATAAGAGTAGTCCTCAAAGCCCAGATTGAGTGCCACATCTTTTACCTGTGTGTCGCTTGTCACCAGAGTCAGTTGCGCATGCTCGATTTTTTTCCGGTTGATATATTGCAGAGGGGTTGCCTTTACCTCGTTCCTGAACAGACGTATGAAGTGGTCCTTGGACAGACATGCCTGCTCCGCCAGTTCGGTGATGGTCAGATTCCGGTTGATATGTTTGTGGATGTATGACAATACTTTCACCAGGCGTTCGTCTCTGTCCAGTGATTTTTCCCTTGCCAATCTCATGAAGCGGGCGAGCAGCTGGTATACGATGCCCCTCGCTTCCACCTTGTCATAGAAGGCCCGTTGTTTGCTTAGCAGCAGACTGTGTATGAGTGTTACATCGTTATCATACGTGGTAGGGTCGGATTCTTGCAGGTTCATGTGGGGATAAATACGGCAGAACCGTTTGATAAGGACCAGGTCCAGTTCACTTCCGGGTACCTCTATCGGGAAGTCCCATTCGTCCAATATGCTTTTTCCTTCCTGATTCTCTTCATAGATGTGCATGTAGTAGTGACAGAAATGAGAGTCACAGATATTGCTGTGCCTGGTAAAGGCAGGTATGAAATACATGTGGTTGGGCTTGAGTGTATGGATACCGGACGGTAACTTGATTTGTGCGGTTCCTTCCACGACATAATACAGACGGCTGAAAGGACTGACCACATCTTTCCAGTTCCAGTCAGCGTCGTGGACAGCTAATCCGGCATTTAAGACATACGGGTGCAGTTGGTCGATTGAGAGGCTCATATTAAGAAACGGAATTCAGGTTAAAGCGCCCGAAGTTATACAGGATCTGTCAGGTCTCAAAATATTGGAGCAGGAAATAGCAGTGACAGGTTAGAATGCAGGGCGATATCGAAATCTTCCTATGAATACGACTGTCATAGAGTCGCTGATTAACAATTAAGTCGATAATATCCTATCAGAACACGTTTATATCCTATCGTCCTTGTGAGTTTGATTATACTTTTACAAAACAATTCAATGACTTGAAATCAGTCATAAAATAATACCTTATCATGAAAAGCAAAACTTTATTTTTCTCGTTGCTATGTCCGGCTATCCTGTCGTGCAGTACAGCCCATCAGCCTTCCTGTCAGGTGCCGGTCTCTGAAGCCGATGAGCCCATGATGAAGGGCAAGTTCGAACCCACCTGGGAGTCGTTGAGGCATTACAAGGTTCCGGAGTGGTATCGGAATGCAAAATTCGGTATCTGGGCACACTGGGGACCACAATGTGTAGAGGGCACGGGCGACTGGATGGCCCGGTCCATGTATATGGAAGGGTCTCCGGTGTATAACTATCATGTGGAACACTATGGACATCCCTCGGAGGTGGGTTTCAAGGATGTCATTCCCTCTTTTAAGGCGGAGCACTGGAACCCGGATTCACTGGTGGCCTTTTATAAAAAGATAGGTGCGCAATATTTCTTTGCCTTGGGGAATCATCATGACAACTTTGACCTTTGGGACAGCAAGTACCAACCTTGGAATTCCGTGAATATGGGACCGAAACGTGATGTGCTGGCAGAATGGGAGAAGGCAGCCCGCAAACAGGGACTTCCCTTCGGCGTCAGCCTGCATGCCGATCACGCATGGACCTGGTATGAGCCTGCCCAACGCCACGACACGATTGGTCCGAAGAAAGGCATCCCTTATGATGGCAAGCTGACTAAAGCGGACGGAAAAGGCAAGTGGTGGGAAGGATACGACCCGCAGGACTTGTATGCACAGAACCATCCATTGAGTGAAAACAGTTGGGATGACGGCATGATCCATCGGCAATGGGCGTGGGGAGATGGCGCCTGTCTGCCTACCCGGGAGTATGTGACCAACTTTTACAATCGCACCTTGGAGGTGATAAACAGGTACAGTCCCGATATCCTGTATTTTGATGTGACGGTCCTTCCGTTCTATCCGATTAGTGACGCCGGGCTGAAAATAGCTGCCCACTTTTACAATCACAACATGGCTACACATGACGGGAAGCTGGAGGCTGTGCTGAATGGCAAGATTCTGGACGACGAACAGCGCAAGGCCCTGGTGTGGGATGTCGAACGTGGTGCACCCAATCAAATCATAGCTGACAAATGGCAGACTTGCACCTGCCTGGGAGGATGGCATTATGACCGTTCCTACTATGATAACGACAGGTATAAGTCGGCTGCTGACGTGGTGAAATTATTGATAGACGTGGTCAGCAAGAACGGGAATCTGTTGCTGAGTGTGCCTTTGCGTGCCGACGGTACGTTTGATGATAAGGAAGAGAAGATCCTGATGGAGTTCGGCGATTGGATGAATATCAACAAAGAGGCGATTTATGATACGCAGCCTTGGAAAGTGTTCGGTGAAGGTCCGATAGCCAATTCGGACATTGCAATCAATGCCCAGGGTTTCAATGAGGGTTCTTATACGAATGCGACAGCCCAGGAGATTCGTTTTACACAAAAGGGTGAAGCTCTGTATGTGACAGCTCTGGCATGGCCGAAGGACAAGCAGGTGGTCATCAAATCACTGTCGCAAGGGAATGACCTTTATCCCGGGAAGATAAGTCAGGTAGAATTGCTTGGTTATGGAACGGTGGATTTCAACCGCACAGCCGAAGGAATGGTCATCAATCTTCCTGATAAACCGCTGAACAGAATCGCTCCGGTATTCAAGGTGGAATAAGTAGAGATAGTGTATACCTCCCCTCCCTCCATACGCATCTCCTTACTGCCTTTTCGAGCAAGGTATTACGCGGGAGATACGTAGGGGGGAGTTTGCTCCGGTTTAGTGTGCTGCTCCTGCCGGAAGCATGTCGGGCAGGCTGGACTGGATGATGTCGATCAGGATGGGGCGTGCTCCACTGACGAAACATTCCACGGCAATGACCATCAGGATGAGTCCCATCAGTCGCATCATGACGTTGTTGCCGGTTTCTCCGATCAGGTCTACCAGGCGAGTCGATTCTTTCAGGATAAAATAAGTCAGCAGATAGACAAGGGCTATGATGCCGACCAGTATGGCAACCATGCTCCACGATGTAGACTCGTCCATCAGCATGATGCCATTGGCTATTGCACCCGGACCACACAACATGGGGATGGAAAGTGGGGTGATGGAGATGTCATTGGCATACGTACGGATTTCCTCGTTCTTCAGTTTGACATTCGTGTAACGTGCCTGCAGCATGTCATAGCCAATCTTGATGATGATGAATCCGGCAGCTATACGGAAGCCGTTGGTGGAGATACCGAAGAACTTGAACAGGAACTGTCCGGAAAAAGTGAATACGATCAGGATAAGAAATGAGATAATGGTCGCTCTTTTCACAATGCGCTGTCGTTCGTCTTTGCTCATTCCCTGTGTCATGGTAAGGAACACAGGCATGGTGCCCAGCGGGTTGGTCAACGTGAAGAATGAAGTGAAACACAATAAGGCAAATGGAAGTAGTGAGTCCATACGTTTTCTTGTTTTAGTGATTGGTACCTGGTTGAGAGCCGTTTTGAGTCCTCCCATACGGTGGATGAATCTGGCTCTGATTGACGCGCCAAAAATAACAATTCTTCATTCGAGTCAACACTCATAAAGGGAGAAAGTGCATAAATCCTGCTAAAAAACATATAATCCGCTTGTATATTCCAAAAAAGTCTCTACCTTTGCACCGCAATTCAGAAATGAATGCATCAAAGGTTTGATTCGCTAGCTCAGCTGGTAGAGCACAACACTTTTAATGTTGGGGTCCTGGGTTCGAGCCCCAGGCGGATCACCAAAAGAATGAAAGCCGCTGATAATTAACCGTTATCAGCGGCTTTTCTTATTACGCCCGGTACGAACATTCTCGCCATCAGTTAGGACTCTGTAATCATTCTGTATGCCGTACAAGTTGCATTGAAAACAATGTTTTTATGGGTATAACCATAAACAATAGATAGATATGCGCTATATTTGCAGGTGTAATCATAAATACAAGTGGGCATGATAGAAAGAGAACTGTATATGAATCAAATCCACCCCTTCATGAACCGTCCGTTTGTCAAGGTGATAGCCGGTATCCGTCGGTGTGGAAAGTCGGTTGTGTTGCAACTGATTGCAGAAGAACTGAAGCGTCAGGGAGTTACAGAGGAGCGTATTGTCTATATGAACTTTGAGAGTTTTGAATGGATGGATATCGCTGATGCAAAAGCCTTGTATCTGTATATCAAGACTAAAGTGGAAAAGACCAGTGGAAGAGTATACATCTTGTTGGATGAAATACAGGAAGTGAAAGATTGGGAGAAGGCTGTTAATTCTTTCATGGTGGATTGGGATGTGGATGTGTATGTAACCGGCTCCAACTCCCGGTTGCTTTCCTCCGAGTTGTCCACCTATCTGGCAGGCAGGTACGTCAGTTTTCATATCATGCCGTTGTCCTTCAATGAATATCTGTTGTTTCACGGCATAAATTCGGAGAGCAAGGACGTATTGAGGGAAGAGTTTCAGAAATACCTTCGTATGGGAGGTTTCCCGGCCGTTCATACGGGCGATTACAGCCTCGAATCTATTTATAAGCTGGTATATGACATCTATTCTTCCGTCATCCTGCGCGACACGGTACAGCGGCACGGTATCCGCAACGTGGAATTGCTGGAACGGGTGGTACGCTTCGTGTTCGATAATATCGGCAGCCGGCTCAACGCAAAGAATATTGCCGACTACTTCAAGAGTCAGCAACGTCGGGTGGATATCAACACTGTTTATAATTACCTGGATGCCTTGCAGGGCGCGTTCATCATCCAGCGTGTACCTCGTTACGACATCAAGGGGAAAGAACAGTTGCAGACCAATGAGAAGTATTTTGTCAGCGACTTGTCGCTGGTTTATGCCGTGATGGGTTATAAAGACCGGATGATTTCGGGTGCGTTGGAAAACATAGTCTATTGGGAGATGAAGCGTCGCGGATATAATACATTTATCGGAAAGCAGGACAGTCGTGAAGTCGATTTCGTAGGCATCCGCAGGGACGAAAAGATTTACGTCCAGGTAACCTATCGGATGGAATCGGACACAACGGTGGAGCGTGAATTTGCCCCTTTGCTTGATATTAGCGATCATTATCCCAAATTTGTTGTGAGTATGGATGATGTTTGGCAGGACAACATAGAGGGGGTAAGACACCGGCACATTGCTGATTTCCTGACGGACGAGAATTGGTAGCATCCGGAATGCAATCTTGCGCGCTATTTGCAGGGAGTAGAAAATAAAAAGAGGATGTGTCATTCGGACGCATCCTCATCAAGTCTGCACGGGAAGAGAGGCTCGAACTCCCGACACTCGGTTTTGGAGACCGATGCTCTACCAACTGAGCTATTCCCGTGTGGAGAAGGAAAAACAGTGATTATGTGTTGAGCTGTTAACGAGACTTGAACTCGTGACCTCTTCCTTACCAAGGAAGTGCTCTACCACTGAGCTATAACAGCAGGATGATGAGCGGAAAACGAGACTCGAACTCGCGACCCCAACCTTGGCAAGGTTGTGCTCTACCAACTGAGCTATTTCCGCAAATCGGGTGGGCGTTGAGGGATTCGAACCCCCGACCCTCTGCTTGTAAGGCAGATGCTCTGAACCAGCTGAGCTAAACGCCCTTTCGTCATGATGATTGCTCATCTCTTCGAAAGCGGTTGCAAAGGTACGACAAAATTCCATATCTGCAAGCATCATGTGAGGATTTTTTCAAAAGAATGTGCAAATAGTTCTTTAGGAAAAGGACGTAAGGGGGAGAGCCGGAACACAAAGACAGGGCACTAAGAAGTGGGTATCAGCCTGTTGCTTCTTGGTGCCCTGTCTGGCTTGGATGAGGTGTGGAAGAGTCTTTACCAGCGACGGTCGAGGTAGAGCTCAAAGGGAAAATCATCCCGGTAGCCTTTGAAGACGCGGTTGCCTACATAATAGTCATAGATGCGCCACTCACCTTGGTAAGTAAAATAAAGGTATAGGACGCCATTCACGATTTCCCAGTCAAAGGTGTCGCTGTAGCAGGGAGCACCGTCATATTGATAATAGGTACGTTCCCATCCGGTACCGGCGTTGTCATACCGCCCTGCCATAAACATGATTTCACTGTATAAAGGCTCGCCATATGCATCGCTGGAACCGAAATCACCGTACCATGTCTGACCGAATGCTCCTGCCAGACCGTATCCGATGTCTTCGTCGGTTTCGCAGGATGTCAGAGTCGTCAGGCTGATGACAGCCAGAATGGAAAGTAGGTAGAATTTGAATTTTGTCATCATAGTACTCTTTATGTTTGTTGGTGTATAGGGCAAAGGTAGGATAAAAAACTGTACCTAAACAAAAGAATTGTGTAGAAAAGCACTGAAATGACGTGAATTTCCTATCTTTGTCTAAAGATTTTAGATAAAAAGACTTGAAATGAGACGCACGTTATTGACACTTAGCATATTGATGATGGCTGTTTTAGGCGTGAGCGCACAGCCGAAACTTTCGTTCGATACAGAGAAGTATGATTTTGGAGCCATTATGTGGAAGCAGCCTGCCACGGCGAAATTTGTCATTACAAACACCGGAAACAAGCCGCTGGTCATTCATAAAGTGGAAACTTCCTGCGGATGCGTCGTCTCGTCGTGGACCAAGAAGCCCGTACGTCCGCACCGGACCGCTGTGGTGGAAGCCACGTTCGATGCACGCATGTTGGGGCACTTCCATAAATTCGTCCGTATCTATTCCAATGCCACGGCTAAACCTGTCAGCCTTTCCATGATTGGAATGGTCAGCTCGGAGATTGTGGATTATTCGCGCAATTACCCCATTCAGATAGGTAGCATTCATATTGACACCGACCACATCGAGTTTGAGGATGCCAATAAGGGCGACAATCCGGTGTTTGAGTTGAAGGTGGCAAACGGTTCGTCGAAGGATTACACGCCTGTACTGATGCATCTGCCTTCCTACATCGAGGCGGAGGCTGTTCCTGAGAAGCTGGCTCCGAGGGAAGGTGGTATCGTGCGGCTGACGTTCCACAGTGACAAGGCGCCTTTCCTGGGCATCAACCGAACTTCCGTCTATCTGTCGCGCTATCCGGGTGATACCGTCGGCGAAGACAACCAGCTCAGCCTGATTTCTGTCCTGCTGCCCGACTTCTCCGGACTGACGGCTGCACAGAAGGCTAATGCACCGGTCATCCGTCTGTCTCATGAAGAACTCGATCTGGGCACGATGGGAGACAAGAAGACACTGAAGGGAACGGTAACCATCTCCAACGAAGGACGTTCGACACTGATGCTCCAAGACCTCCAGGTGACCAACCCGGCACTGAACGTCAGCGTGAAGAAGCAGACGATCGAACCGGGCAAGTCGGTGAAGATGCGCATCACGGTCAACGCCAAATACCTGCGTAATCACCTGGAGCATACGCCGCGTGTGATGATGATTACCAACGACCCGCGCCATCCGAAGAGTGAAATCAAAATCAAAGTGAAGAAATAAAGCCGGTCCTCTTGCCGGCAACTGTCCCCGCTTCTTGCCGACTGGAACGTCGGACGTAGGCGGAACTAAAGTGCCTAACCTGTTAAAACGTTTATGCTTATGGAACATCCCGAGAATGACGAAGCCTACAAGGGCTTGACCGTGAACCAAGGTATCGAAAAGCCGTCCATCATCAATCCTTACCTGAAGAAGCGTACCCGTGTGCGTCGGCGGGAATTGACGGCTGCCGACTATGTGGAAGGCATCCTCAAAGGCGATGTGACCATATTGAGCCGTGCCGTGACACTCGTGGAAAGCACGCTCCCGGAACATCAGGTGCTGGCGCAGGAAGTCATCGAGAAGTGCCTGCCTTATTCGGGAAACTCCGTACGTGTGGGCATCAGTGGTGTGCCGGGAGCCGGCAAGAGTACCTCCATCGATGTCTTCGGACTGCATGTACTTGAACGGGGCGGAAAGTTGGCAGTGCTTGCCATCGACCCGAGCAGTGAACGCAGCAAGGGGAGCATCCTGGGGGACAAGACCCGCATGGAGAAACTCTCCGTACACCCGAATTCGTTCATCCGTCCCAGCCCGTCAGCCGGTTCGTTGGGTGGTGTGGCACGCAAGACGCGCGAGACCATCATCCTCTGTGAAGCTGCCGGATACGACAAGATATTTGTGGAGACAGTCGGCGTGGGACAGAGCGAGACGGCCGTCCACTCGATGGTCGACTTCTTTCTGCTCATTCAGCTGGCAGGGACCGGAGACGAGTTGCAAGGTATCAAGCGTGGCATCATGGAGATGGCGGACGGCATCGTCATCAACAAGGCCGACGGTAACAACATCGAGAAGGCCAGGCTGGCAGCCACCCACTTCCGCAATGCACTCCATCTGTTCCCTGCTCCCGAAAGTGGCTGGACGCCTCAGGTGCTGACCTATTCGGGGTTCTACGGACTGGGTATCGCGGAAATCTGGAAGATGATCGACGACTACATCGCGTTTGTCAAGGAGAACGGCTACTTCGAGTACCGGCGCAACGAGCAGGCGAAATACTGGATGTATGAAACCATCAACGAGCATCTCCGCAACAGCTTCTACCAGAATCCGAAGATTGCCGACATGTTGCCCCGCAAGGAGCAGGCGGTGCTGACAGGCGGTCTGACGTCGTTCGTTGCCGCCAAGCAGCTGCTCGACGCCTATTTTGAAGAAATGAAATGAAACACAGAGTTTTGATACGCTGACGCCGTCAGAACATCACAGCGCCCTCTTGCCGAACGGTATGTCCATCGGCAGGAGGGCGCTGTCTTTCTGTATACAGGTGTATGCCGGTGAACCACCTGTTGAGGCTTAACAACTCCTAAAAGAATACAAACTGTAAGCATTTCGGAAAAGCTGGTCGCATTTGGCTTTCCGCCGTCTTTTTTATCATTTTATAAATTCGTACCTTTGCGCCCTGAATTCAAATAGGTATTATGGGAACATTTAATTGTATTGGAGTTTTGACTTCCGGAGGTGATGCCCCGGGAATGAATGCGGCAATCAGGGCCGTGACCCGTGCGGCCATCTCGAAAGGTATTCGGGTAAAAGGTATTTTCAGAGGATACAAAGGACTGGTGACGAACGAGATTTCAGAATTGTATTCAGACAGTGTCAGCAACATCATCCAACGCGGTGGAACCATCCTGAAGACAGCACGTTGTGCCGAGTTCATGACTCCCGAGGGGCGTCAGGTGGCTTACGACAACATGGTGAAGGAGGGCATCGAGGCGTTGGTGGTTATCGGAGGAGACGGTTCACTGACGGGTGCACGCATCTTCGCACAGGAGTTCAACGTGCCTTGCATCGGATTGCCCGGCACCATCGACAACGACCTCTTTGGCACCGATACGACCATCGGCTATGATACGGCACTGAACACCATTGTCGAGGCGATTGACAAGATACGCGACACGGCCACTTCCCACGAGCGTCTGTTCTTCATCGAGGTGATGGGACGGGATGCCGGATTCCTGGCATTGAACGGTGCCATTGCCGGAGGTGCCGAGGCGGCAATCATCCCCGAATACATCACGGAGGAAGACCAGTTGGAAGAGTTCATCAAACGTGGCTTCCGCAAATCAAAGAACAGCAGCATTGTGCTCGTTGCCGAGAGCAAGAGCAAGGGAGGTGCGCTTGACATCGTGGAGCGCATGAAGAAGGACTTCCCGGGATACGACGCACGTGTCTCCATCCTGGGACATTTGCAACGCGGAGGAAGTCCCACGGCACATGACCGCATCATTGCGAGCCGGATGGGTGCTGCTGCGGTAGATGCCCTGCTGGAGGACCAGCGTAACGTGATGATTGGCATCGTGCGTGATGAAATCGTCTACGTCCCCTTCACCCGCGCCATCAAGAACGACAAGCAGGTGAAGCCCGAACTGATCGACATGCTGCGTCAGCTGTGCATCTGAGTGCACCGGACACAAGACGCCCCAACTGAATCGGAAGAGGGTGTGTCGTAATTGCAATGAGCCCCAAAAGTCCGCTAAAAGACTTTTGGGGCTCATTGCATTTTTGATATACATTTCGAACATTTGCGTTTGACCGGGCAAACACAAGTCTTCGACCGGATAAACACAAGCGTTTGACCTGACAAACATAGTAGTTTGATAGACCAAAGTATAATACTTAGGCTGGCTAAGTATAATACTTAGGGGGCCTAAGTATAATACCTTTCCAGGACAGGTATGATACTTACATCTGTCAAACTAATGAGTTTGACAGGTCAAACACTTGTGTTTGGTGAGTCAAACGCATGTGTTTGGCAGAGCAAATTCTTAGGTTCCATCCGTCGGACAACTGTAAACACGAAACTGCTTCTCTCAACAGGCATTTGCCGGGTGGTTGGGAATTTTCGGGGGAACGGATGAGAGGATGACGAAATGTGCACGGAAGTTTGATAGTTTCGTCTGTTTTTTCTACTTTAGTAGCCTAAAACCCTATGATAAAGGACTTTATTGTAAAACCGCCCACGAGGTGCAAAATGCTGGGCAGGCTTTACTCTGCTGTCTTTTAGTTTCTTTATAATTACACGGAACTAATTGATATTGTAAAAATAACACCATGAAGAAAAGTATGACCTTTAAGACGAGATGCACCGTTCTGTTTGCGGCAGCCTTGACACTGGCTGGCTGTGCCACGACAGAGGTGAGTAAAGAAAATGTAGCAGATACCATCGGTACGGGCAATCCTTATCTGCCCCTGTGGGAACACCTTCCCGACGGGGAGCCGCGTGTGTTTGAAGACCCGGATAATCCCGGGAAGTTCCGCGCGTACATCATTGGTTCGCACGATTTGCGCTATACGGAATATTGCGGACCAGACATCCGCATGTGGTCGGCTCCGGTGGAAGACCTGACCGACTGGAGGGACGAAGGTCCTATCTTCACCTATCAGGTGGATGGGCAATGGGATGTGATGTTTGCTCCTGACCTGGTGGAAATCAAGAAGAAAGATGGAACGAAAGAGTATTATCTCTATCCTCACAGTCGTGGTGCCGGACGCGAGGCAATGGTTTGCAAGGGTAGCCGTCCCGACGGTCCGTTTACGCCGGTCAATCTGACGGAGGATGGCAAGCAGACCGTACCCGGCAGCATCTTCGGTTTTGACCCGTCCGTTTTTGTGGAAAACATCACCGACGCCAACGACCCGGACTATGCAACCGGATTCCGTGCCTATGGCTTCTGGGGTTTCCAACGTTCGTCGGCTGCACAGCTTGACCAGAATACCATGTATTCCGCCCGCCCCGGAACTGAGATTATCCCTTACTTCATTCCGGCAAGTACGTCCGAAGGCGAAATCCGCGACCCGAAGGGAACGACTTATCCGGCTCTGTACAAGGAGCAGAACCCGAAGGACTTCAACTTCTTTGAGGCTTCATCCATCCGTCAGGTGGGCAACAAGTATGTGATGATTTTCTCCGGTTATTCCGGTCCGGAGTATGGTTTGGGCAATACGAACTCCACCCTGCGCTATGCTTTTGGTGATACACCGTTGGGTCCGTGGAGAAGCGGAGGCGTCCTGGTGGATTCCCGCGGCGTGGTGCTCAATGAGGATGGCAGCCGTCTGCAGATCACCAATGCTGCCCACAACACACACGGAAGCTTGCAGGAAATCAATGGACAATGGTATGTGTTCTATCACCGTCCGCCACGAGGCTTCGGGTTCGCCCGTCAGGCAATGGTGGCTCCGGTGCTTATCGAGTGGGATGAGAAGCCGGTGGCAGAAGGTGGAAAGGTGACCATCCACGGATACGATCCGTATGCTGCCGACAGCATCTGGCAGGCAAAGGCTAGCAACGGGGATACGTACACCGGTGCCGAGGTGACTTCGGAAGGTTTCCAGATTTACGGTATGCCTCCTTATAAATATTACTCTGCCGGATACGCCTGCTACCTGTCGAACGGGCAGGCAATGCAGGATTCCTGGGACATCTGGGACAACAACATGCCTGTCGTGATGAAGAGTGGCGACATCGTCGGTTTCAAATACTTCGGTTTCGGAGGGCTGGCACAGGCACAGAAGGGTCTGAAACCGTTTGAAGGCGTGAAGGCTGGCAACGGGACTTCGTTCAACCTCTTCCTGAAACCGTCGACCGATGCTTCGTTCAAGGTGGCTGTCTGGTTGGATGGTCCGTGGGACAACGAGGTGTGGAAAGGCAAGAAGATTGCCGAGATTACCGTACCGGCTGGGACGGCTCATGAGGTGACGCGTTACACGGTCGACGTTGCCGATGCTGTGGACGGCTTGGACAAGAAGCATGCCATCTACCTGGTTGCTGAAGGCGATGCCGGTGCCGAGCTGTGTGCACTGCAGGGTGTGGGCTTCAGCAAGAAGGGCAGTGAGTTGAACTACCCGGCTGTGCCTTCCGTAGAAATCAAGGTGGACGGACAGAGCGTGGAACTTCCCACGATACCGGTGCGCTCGACCAACGAAAACGGTTATGTGGGCTACGACCAATATGCTGTTGAGTACACCCTTCCGGCTGACGGTACGGATGTTCCGAAAGTAGAGGCTTCCTCCAATGATTCGCGTGTGAAGGTGGAAGTCACTCAGCCCGATGCCAGAAACGGCAAGGCGGTAGTCAAGTTCGACTACAATGGCAAGGTGAAGACCTACACCGTGGTTCTCAAGTAAGACGAATAACGTATTAGTTGACAAGGAGACGAGTTGACGGGGACGCAAGGCTATGGCACTTGTTTACCCGTCGGCTCGTCTCCTTAATTTATTGGCTCCCTGGTTTTACTGGTTGCCTGCATCCGGGGCTGTCATCTCATTTACAGTGCCTCCGGTCTTTTCCTCAATGGCTTTCCGGCATGCCTCCATGAGCCATTTGGGGGTCGAGGTGGCTCCACAGATGCCGATGGTGTCGGCGTGTTCCACCAGGCTGAAGTCTATCTCTTCGGGGTCGTCCACGAGGAAGGAGTTGGGGTTTACTTTCTTGCACTCGTTGAACAGGATTTTGCCGTTGGAGCTTTTCTTTCCGCTGACGAAGAAGATGAGGTCGTGCTGCTTGGCGAAGTCGCGGATGTTCGGCATGCGGTTCGCCACTTGGCGGCAGATGGTGTCGGATGACTGGAAGGTGACGCCCGGTGCGATGTGCTGCCGGATGTATTCGGTGATCTGGTTGAACTCATCCAGCGACTTGGTTGTCTGGGAGTAGAGGCGGATGTCTTTGGTGAAGTCGAGCTTCTTTGCCTCTTCCAGCGATTCGATGACGATGGCTTTCCCTTCCGTCTGTCCCACCAGACCGAGCACCTCGGCATGTCCGTTCTTGCCGTAGATGACAACCTGCTTTTCCTGTTCGGCAGGTGCGGCATATTCCTTTTTGATGCGTTTCTGCAGTTGCAGCACGACGGGACAGGTGGCGTCGATGATTTCGATGCCGTTCTTCCGTGCCGTCTCGTACGTTTCGGGCGGTTCGCCGTGGGCACGCAGCAGCACTTTCACGTTGTGCAGTTGGCGGAACTCGTCGTGGTTGATGGTGATGAGTCCCATCTGTTTCAGCCGTTCACACTCCCGTCCGTTGTGGACGATGTCGCCCAGGCAGTAGAGGGTTCCTCCCTTCTTCAGTTCCTCTTCGGCTTTCTTGATGGCGGTTGTCACGCCGAAGCAGAAGCCCGAGCCCTTGTCTATTTCGATTCGTTTCATCCTTCAGTCACTCGTTTGAATTGTTCCAGTAGCCATGCCTTCTGTTCCTCGATGGTCAGGAGGCTGTTGTCGAGCAGCAGGGCGTCGTCCGCCTTCCGCAGCGGGCTTACCTCGCGATGCTGGTCGATGTAGTCCCGTTCCTGTACATTCTTCAGGATGTCCTCGTAGCTTGCCGGCTGTCCCTTTGCCTTCAGTTCGTCATAGCGTCTTTGGGCACGTATCTCGGGCGATGCCGTGACGAAGATTTTCAGTTCCGCGTCCGGGAACACCGCCGTGCCGATGTCGCGTCCGTCCATGACGATTCCCTTTGCCTTTCCCATTTCCTGTTGCAGACGGACGAGTGCCCGGCGCACGAATCCCAATGCCGCAATCGGGCTGACGTGCGAGGACACCTCCATGCCGCGTATCTCCCTTTCGACATTCTCGCCGTTGAGATAGGTTTGGGGAAGGTGGGTCTCCGGGTCGAGGCGGAAGGAGATGTCAATGGCGGGCATATCCTTTTCCAAGGCTTCGGTGTCGATGCCTTCCGGAGTGAAATAGCCTTTCCGCAGACTGTAGAGGGTTACGGCGCGGTACATGGCGCCGCTGTCGATGTAGATGTAGCCGACGGCTCTTGCCAGGTCCTTTGCCATGGTGCTTTTGCCGCAAGAGGAGAAGCCGTCGATAGCGATGGTTATCTTTTTCATGTCTCGTTTTATTAGGGGATGTACGCCGGTGCATGGTCTCTCCTCCACCTTGTCAGGACGGACGGGACAGCTCCGGCGTCGGTTTAAAATCAAGGCTCCAAAGGTAGAGATAAAAAGTGAATAAGCCTTTCTTTATTTTCGGAGTTTAGGCAAAATGAAGTACTTTTGTCTTATGGAACTGAAGAAATCATCGCGAGCAGATTTGGAGCGAGGCAGGGGCTTCCGCTTCGCCATCGGGCTGGTGGTAGTCCTGGCGGTTGTGGTCGTTGCCTTCCGTTGGAAGACGCCTTCTTCCCAGCCCGTCGTACTGCCTCCGGTGGAACTCCCGGCATTGCCGATGGAAGCCAGTCTGCCTCCGGTGGAGATGGAGAGACCTTTGGATGTTCCGGAAGAATCTCCTCAGCCCGAGCAGGTTGTGGCGACTGATTTTGACCATGTGGAGGCGGTGGCAGATGCGACCGAGTCCGATGTGCGTCAGTTGATACAGGATGCCCTGCGTCCGGTACCGCTGACCCGGGAAGAGAAGGAAGAAGAGCTGGCAGAGCTCCCGAAGGCCGAGGAAGAAGCCCCGGCAGTGGTCCAGCCCGACACGTTGCCCCATTTCCCGGGGGGAGATGCCGCCTGCATGCGATTCCTGTCCCGGCATGTGCGTTATCCTTCGACAGCCGTCAGCGGAAAGGTGCGTGGCTGTGTGCTGGTGCAGTTCATTGTGGAGACCGACGGGAAACTGACGGATTTCCGGGTCCTGGAAGGTGTGTCGCCGGCACTGGATGCCGAAGCCTTGCGTGTGGTGAAGCTGATGCCTCCCTGGCAACCCGGTCGGAGGAACGGGAAGCCGGTGCGCTTTCTCTATGTCATCCCCGTTGATTTCCGCTTGCGCTGACGGTTTCGTTCCATGATGAGCCTGATGAAAGAATAACCCCAAAAACAGAAGATATGATGTTTACAACCAAAGAACTGTCGGACAAAGTGAACCGGTACATTGCGGACTGGCACTATTCCCGTCGCCCCGAGGGGCTTTATGCACCCATTCAATACGTACTCTCGTTGGGAGGGAAGCGCCTGCGTCCGGTGCTGATGCTGATGGCGTACAACCTTTACAGGGACGATGTGGATACCATCCTGCCCTCTGCCGTCGGTCTGGAGACATACCATAATTATACCTTGCTTCATGATGACCTGATGGACCGTGCCGATATGCGTCGCAACAAGCCGACGGTGCACAAGGTGTGGAACGACAACACCGCCATCCTGTCGGGCGACACCATGCTGGTGCTGGCCTATCAGCAACTGATACGGAACAACGATGCCCGGCTGAAGGAAGTGCTGGACCTCTTCAGCAAGACCGCCCTGGAGATTGGCGAGGGGCAGCAGTATGACATGGAGTTCGAGACACGCGACGATGTCACGGAAGACGAGTACATCGAGATGATCCGGCTGAAGACTTCCGTCCTGCTGGCGGCTGCCCTGAAGATGGGAGCACTCCTGGGAGGAGCGGAGGCGGAAGATGCCGACCGGCTGTATGACTATGGCATCCAGGTGGGACTGGCCTTCCAGCTGCAGGACGATTACCTGGATGTCTATGGCGACTCCGCAGTCTTCGGTAAGAAAATAGGCGGCGATATCCTCTGCAACAAGAAGACCTACATGCTCATCAATGCCCTGTTGCGGGCTGACGAGGCACAACGTGCCGAACTGCAGCACTGGATGGAGGCGACGGACTACAATCCGGAAGAGAAGGTACGTGCCGTGACGGCTCTCTATGATGCCATCGGCATTCGTGAACTTTGCGACCGCAAGATTGCTTCCTATTTTGAAGAGGCGTCACGCATCCTGACCTCCGTGCAGGTATCCGACGAGCGGAAGGAAGTATTGAAGGGCTATGTCGCCTCACTGATGCACCGTAACGTCTGATGATTCCGATGATAGTCGATACTCATACCCACCTTTTTGTCGAGGAGTTTGCCGACGACTTTGAGGCGACCGTGGAACGTGCCCGGGCGGCTGGAGTGGAAAAGCTGTTCATGCCGAACATTGACGGCACGACGATTGATGCCCTGCTGGAAGCTTGCCGGAAGTTTCCCGGTGTCTGTTACCCGATGCTGGGGCTGCATCCCACTTCGGTGACGGAAAGCTTCCGGGATGATTTGCGGACGATGGAGGGTTTGATCAGGCAGCCCAATCCCTACATTGCCATCGGCGAGGTCGGGTTGGACCTCTATTGGGACACGACGTATCGTCGGGAGCAGATGGAAGCCTTCGACACGCAGATACGTTGGGCGTTGGAGTATGACCTTCCGCTGGTCATTCACAGCCGTAAGGCGTTTGCAGAGCTGATGGAGTGCCTGGAGCCATACCGCCATACTCCGTTGCGGGGCATCTTCCACAGTTTCACGGGAGATGACGGCGATGTGTCGTCATGGTTGTCGTTTGACAACTTCCTGTTGGGCATCAACGGGGTGGTGACTTTCAAGAAGGCTGTCCTGCCTGCGGTGCTGAAGTCGCGTGTGCCGCTTGAACGGTTGGTTGTGGAGACCGATTCTCCCTACCTGGCTCCTGTTCCCCATCGGGGCGGGCGGAATGAAAGTGCCTATGTGAAAGATGTATTACAGAAGGTGGCGGATATCTACGAAGTTCCGTTGGAAGAGGCTGCCTGTGTGACTACGGAAAATGCCCTTCGCATGTTTCGTATAGCCCGTCCGTGAAAAAAAAACGGCGCGAGATGCTTGTAGTTTGAAACTTTCTTACTACTTTTGCATCCGTCTTTCGGAAGAGAGGCTGTTCAACCCAAGGAGAGGTGCTCGAGTGGTTGAAGAGGCACGCCTGGAAAGCGTGTATACGTCAAAAGCGTATCACGGGTTCGAATCCCGTTCTCTCCGCACAGCAAGTCTGAGTTTCCCGTCGCAAGGAGCTCAGACTTTTTTTGTAGACGGACGCTGCCGCAGTGGGACCAATCGGTGCGGCAGATGCTTTTTAAAGCTATACTTATATATAGTTGTGATTTGCTTCTAATTGGTAATCAGACTGACGGGTCAGGTGCGGCAAGCACTTGGCCCGTCACGATGTATAGGGGGATGAGGCTTGTACTGCATCCGGTAAAGTTATAAGAATGTTATGGGGTTGCATGGCTTGTTTAGGAAGAATATGCTACCTTAGCGGTGTTTAGTAGATAGTGTAATCCATAAAGAGTATAAGCATGAAAAGAACCGGACGTTTCCCTGGACTGAAAGTGGGAGTACTTTCCGTCCTTCTGACGGCAGGCGTCACTGCACACGCACAGTTTCTTCGTACCTCTTATTTCATGGAGGGTTCGCATTACCGGATGCAGCTGAATCCGGCACTGACACCTTCGCGCGGTTTCTTCAATATCCCGGTTGTGGGGTCGCTGAATGCGCAGGTCGGCTCCAACTCCTTGGGCTATGAGGATATCAAGCGTATTCTGAAAGACGAAGAGGGTTTCTACAACAATCCCGAGTTTTTGAACAGTCTGGACGACAAGAACCGGCTGAACCTGAATGTTCATACGGATATCCTGTCTGCGGGCTGGTTTCGCGGACGCAACTTCTGGTCGTTCAATGTGGGGCTGCGTACGGATGTCGGAGTGGAGCTGACACGGTCGATGTTTACTTTTCTCAACGAGATGGACCAGATAGCTGATAACTGGCGGAACAGCCGTTATGACATCAGCGGTCAGCAGCTTGACATCAATGCGTATGCCGAGGTCGGGCTAGGCTATGCCCGTCAGCTGAACGAGCGGCTCTCTGTGGGTGGACGGGTCAAATTCCTATTGGGCATCGGTAATCTGAACCTGAAGTTCAATCGGGTCAGCCTGGATGCCAGTCTGCCGAGCGATGCCCGCATTGCCGAATTGCAGCAGATGGGTTCACTGACTTCTGCCGATGTGGAAAGCCTGGTGAATGAGTTTGCCGATTATCATGCTGATTTGTCACTGGATGCCCGTCTGGAATCCTCCTTCAAGGGCTTGAATCTGCTGGAGTCTCCGGAAGGCTATATCAATGATGCCGAGTTCGAAACGGGCGATTTGGGTATTGCGGGTTACGGATTGGGTGTCGACTTGGGTGCTTCCTACCGTCTGACGGACAACTTGACGCTGTCGGCTGCCGTGCTCGATCTGGGATTCATCAGTTGGTCCAAAGGCTCTACGCAGGTAGCCACCACGGGAGGCTCTGACATACACATGCATGGAGCAGACTACCTGAAAGGGATTGATGTGAATGACCCTGCTGGAAGTGTGGACGCAATCCGCAACAATGTCAACCGTTTGCTGACGGATGCGGAAAATTACATGAACCGTGTCAGTGGGGGAGAGATGCTGGCCTATGACTTGCTGGAGTTGCGAAGTGAACCCGTCACCGATTCCCGTCGTTCCCGTCTGTTGTCGACGTTGGTGTTGGGCGCGGAATACGGGTTCTTCCACAATACCTTGTCTGTCGGTTTGCTGTCGACCACCCGTTTGGTGCAACCTGATGCGCTGACGGAGCTGACCCTTTCCGCCAACTACCGTCCGAAGGAGTGGCTGAATGCCACGGTCAGCTATTCGGCCATCCAGTCTTTGGGAAAATCATTCGGAGTGGGGCTGAAGCTGGGTCCCGTATTTGTAGGGACCGATTATATGTTTCTGGGTAAGAACTCGAACAGCGTGAACGCTTTCGTCGGCATCTCGGTGCCGTTGGGTAAGAGGCGTGCGACTTGTTGCGCGGACTGATAAAGATGGACTGGAACAGTCCGTTGAGAATAAAATGAAAAAGGCTATTCCGTTGTGTTTGCGGAATAGCCTTTGTTAAAAGGGACTTTGTTTTAATAGTATTAAAAAGAAATAGGTAAAAAGGTTGGATAATATATAATGAAATAAGAATTATCAATAAAAAAAGTCTGAAGTACATAAGGCCTCAGACTTTTCAATTCCCTCAGTGTTGAATAAATTATTCAGCAACCGTAGCAGTAGAGTCAGCAACAGCAGCGGTAGAATCTGCAACGGCAGCAGTTGAATCAACAGCAGCGTTTTCTACAGTTTCAGTTGCTACAGTGTCAGCAGCTACTTCTTCTGTTGTGTTGGCAGCTTTGTTTCCGCAAGAAGCGAAAGAGATAGCTGCGAAAGCTACGAATACAAATACCAATTTTTTCATTTTCTTTGCTTTTTAAATCTGTAAAACAATCAATTGCTTTTCTAAAACGTTGCAAAGATAGGGGCTTTTCATATAGGTTGTATCATTTGTGAGCACTTTTTTTTGAGGAAAATGTGATTTTTTTATAAGGGACTGACAATCAATAGGGATAATTCCCCTGACTTCTTGTCCGGAAGACGAAATAGAACAACTCCGGACTGACTCGTTCCGTCGGCTTCGGAAGATGTGCGCCGGTCATGGACCTTACCTTATAAGGTAGCTATGATTATCCGGAAGAAATACGTAACTTTGCCGCCCTAATAACAAGAAGGTTATGATTGATACAACTGTTTTTCTCGATAAGAAGGCAGTCTATTACACGTTAGGCTGCAAACTCAATTTCTCTGAAACTTCCACGATAGCCAAAATGTTGAAAGAGGCGGGCGTCCGTACCGTGCGAAAGGGCGAAAAGGCAGACATCTGTGTGGTGAACACCTGCTCTGTGACGGAGACCGCCGATAAGAAATGCCGCCAGGCCATCCACAAGCTGGTCAAGGAACATCCGGGCGCTTTTGTCATCGTCACGGGATGTTATGCCCAGTTGAAACCGGGACAAGTGGCGGACATCGAAGGGGTGGACCTGGTGCTGGGGGCAGAGCAGAAGGGACATCTGTTTGACTACCTGGGAACGTTGGAGAAGAAGGAGAAGGGGGTGGCACACGCTTCCGCAACGACGGACATCCGTACCTTTTCGCCTTCCTGCTCCCGGGGCGACCGGACCCGCTACTTCCTGAAGGTGCAGGACGGATGCGACTATTTCTGTTCCTACTGCACCATTCCGTTTGCACGCGGACGGAGCCGTAACGGGAGCATCGATGAGTTGGTGGAACAGGCACGCAAGGTGGCGGCTGAAGGTGGCAAGGAAATCGTACTTACCGGTGTGAATATCGGTGACTTCGGTAAGACCACCGGTGAAACCTTCTTTGACCTCGTCAAGGCGTTGGACCGAGTGGAAGGCATCGAGCGTTATCGCATCTCGTCCATTGAGCCGAACCTGCTGACGGATGAAATCATCGAATACGTAGCCCGTTCCCGTGCTTTCATGCCCCATTTCCACATTCCGTTGCAGTCCGGTTCCGATGAAGTGCTGAAACTGATGCGCCGCCGCTATGATACCTCCCTGTTTGCCGCCAAGATAGCCAAAATCCGTTCGGTCATTCCGGATGCCTTCATCGGGGTGGATGTCATTGTCGGTACACGTGGGGAGACTCCGGAATTTTTTGAGGATGCCTATCGCTTTATTGACAGCCTGGATGTGACCCAGCTCCATGTGTTCAGCTACTCCGAGCGTCCCGGTACGCAGGCGTTGAAAATAGATTATGTGGTGACTCCCGAGGAGAAGCATGCACGCAGTCAACGTCTGCTGGCACTTTCCGAAGAGAAGACCCGGGCGTTTTATGCACGTCACCGGGGACAGGAGGCAGTGGTGCTCCTGGAAAAGCCGAAGCCGGGGATGCCCATGCATGGCTTTACCGCCAACTACATCCGTGTGGAGACAGAGGCACACCTGGACTGGGACAACCGGCTTGTGCGGGTGCAGTTGGGCGATTTCAATGAAGATGGTACTGCATTAAAAGCTTCGATTCAAGATGCATAGTAAACTGGCTGTTGTGATATTGAACTGGAATGGAAAGGAGATGATGCGTCGTTTCCTTCCTTCCGTCGTGCGCTATTCCCGTCTGGAAGGTGTTGAAGTGATTGTTGCCGACAATCATTCGACGGACGGGTCGGTGGAAATGTTGCGCGAGGAGTTCTCTTCCGTCGGTCTGGTGCTGCTGGACCGGAATTATGGTTTTGCGGACGGCTATAACCGTGCCTTGCGCGAGTTGGACGCCGAGTATTACCTCTTGCTTAATTCCGATGTGGAAGTCACTCCCCGCTGGCTGGACCCCTTGTTGGCTTACATGGATACCCATCTCGAAATGGCGGCTTGCCAACCGAAGCTCCTGAGCTATCATGCCAAAGAGCAGGGACGGGAAATGTTTGAGTATGCCGGTGCCTGCGGAGGGTTCCTGGACCGTTACGGATATCCCTTCTGCAGGGGGCGCGTCATGTCCGTGGTGGAAGAGGACCGCGGACAATATGACACCGTCGGTTCCCTCTTCTGGGCGACGGGGGCTGCACTGATGGTGCGTGCCGCAGACTATTGGAAGGTTGGAGGACTTGACGGACGCTTCTTCGCACACATGGAAGAGATTGATTTCTGCTGGCGTCTGCGTAGTCGCGGACGGGGCATTGCCTGTGTGCCTGAAAGCCGGGTCTACCATGTGGGAGGTGCCACCCTGAACAAGGAGAATCCCCGGAAGACCTATCTGAACTTCCGCAACAACCTGCTGATGCTCTACAAGAACCTTTCCGAGGAGGAATTGGGTCCGGTGATGCGTGTCCGCAGGTGGCTGGATTACCTGGCAGCCTTTACCTTCCTTTTGAAAGGGGAGCGGGGCAGTGCGCAGGCTGTGTTCCGGGCAAGACGTGATTTCAAGCAGATGCTTCCCGATTTTGAGGCTTCGCGGAAGGAGAACCGACAGGCTGCCTTGTTGGCTACTGTCCCGGAACGCATTTCGGGCAGTCTTCTTTGGGCTTTTTATGTCCGTCGGAAGAATACATTTACAAAAATAATGAGACAAACAAAAAGAAAATGAAGAAATTGGTTGTTTTTGATTTGGATGGGACGTTGCTGAATACCATTGCCGATCTGGCGGCGAGCACCAACCATGCGTTGGAGGCTTTCGGCTTTCCGACCCATCCCGTGGAGGCGTATAACTATTTTGTAGGTAACGGCATCTTTAAACTGTTCGAACGTGCCCTTCCGGAAAATGCACGTACACCGGAAAACATAGAGCGCATCCGTTCCGTGTTTGTACCTTATTATAATGAACACAATACCGACCTGAGTCGTCCCTATCCGGGCATCCCCGAGCTGTTGCAGGCTTTACACCGACGTGGGGTGCAGCTGGCTGTGGCATCCAATAAGTACCAGGCAGCGACGGAGAAACTTGTGGCTTACTATTTCCCGGAGATTCCTTTCGTTTCCGTCCTGGGACAGCGGGAAGGAGTACCGACGAAGCCGGATGCCGGAATCGTGAACCAAAGTCGGGAGGCGGCTCAGGCAACTTCCGCTGAAACACTCTATGTGGGCGATTCCAACGTGGACATGCAGACGGCACTCAATGCCGGGGTCGATGCTGTCGGCGTCACCTGGGGCTTCCGTCCGGTGGAAGAACTGCAGGCATACCGTCCGCGTTACATCGCCCGTCGTGCTGCCGATATCCTGGACTTCCTAGATTGAACGCTCAGAAGTGCGGCGGTAGAAATACTGCCCCTTCTTACGGGTCTGATTCCCATACTCAATGGCATGCTGGGGACAACGGTGGTAGCATCGCAGGCAGCCGATGCACCGTCCCTGCCATTGGGGATGCCCTTCGCTCATTCGGATGTTCTCTACCGGACATAACTTCTGGCACAGGGAGCATCCGTTGCATGCTTCGTTGCTGTGAAACGGACGGTCGCTGACGAGAAATCTGTTGAACAGCGGACGCAGCACGTAGCTTTTCAGGCGCGGCATTTTCCCCGGGTTTACCTCGAAGTGATTTTCTGTTTTTGCCTGTAGGATGCGACAGACTTCCGGCAACCTCTTGCGTGTGGCATCCACTTTGGCTTGCGCCATTTCCGCACTGTCAACATCGAAGCCCGGCAGACACACATACGTGTTCGGCATGGCCAGTGAGAATCCGCAGGAGAGCTTCCACCCTTTCGCCTTTAATGCCCGACGGAAGAGGGCAGTGGTGCACCCTGTGTCGTCGCCACACGTGCAGACCATGTAGCAATAGGCTCTTTCCCCTCCTTCAATTTCCAGTCTTTTAATCACTTTTAGAACCAGGGATGGTGGTCCCCAGGCATAAATCGGGAACACGAATCCCAGTCTTTCATCCTTGTCCAGTGTGTACTTCCATTCCTGCTTGAGTCCTGCCTTGCTGACGTCAATCAGGCGTTCCCCTGTCTGTCGGGCGAGATAATCTGCCACATACTTTGAATTTCCGGTGCTGGAGAAATAAAATATCATAAGTTTGTTAGGATTAGATCGTGCTGCAAAAATAGAGATTTCATGCAGATTCGCAAGTTCCTTCCGTTCCTCCCGGTTTTAGAAAGACAGACGGACGACTTGTCATTCTGAAAGCCATTTGGAGTATTTACTGGACGGAAATATTATAATTCCCCTTTTCTGCTAACTCGTCCTTTTCGAAAATCCGGTAATCTGGAGACGAAAGGTGAATGATTGCAAACGGAATGCCCGAAAAATGCCCTTCATTTTAGAAAACTATACATTTCATTTTCGAAAAACAGACAAAACGTGCCCGGAAC
>OBAR01000182.1_pt1 | contig 90500 bp, 87 predicted proteins | sample 1517911 | NCBI WGS metagenome assembly OBAR01 (sample SAMN04571709, study PRJEB22368) | human gut metagenome | biome: human gut; material: stool | host: Homo sapiens | place: Luxembourg | collected 2012-10-26
GAAAATCAGGAGAAGGATGTGTCATTGGTAGACTTAAATTACAATGACAGGCTAGAACATCTCCTTACAGAACTTATAACAGAAAGACAGAATCGTTTGATCGCAAGGCTTACAAAGAATGCAGAGTTAAAGTATCCAAATGCAAATCTTGAAACACTTGATTGTGAAGCAAGGGGAATAAACAAAGACATGATCGTCAATCTGGCTTCCATGGGATTTGTAAGTGCTGCCACCAATCTGATTATTACAGGAGCGACAGGCGCCGGAAAGACGTATCTGTCATGTGTGCTTGGAGTAGAGGCGTGTAAACAGACTTTGCGAACCTGCTATATCAGAATGCCTGATATGCTGGGTCATTTTCAAAATCACAAAGATAATCTCAGAGAGCAGATACGGTACAGAAAAAGGCTTGGAAACTACAAGGTTTTGATCATTGATGAATGGTTAAACTATAAAATCAATGAAAGGGAATCGAAATTTATATACGAACTTATAGAACAGAGATGTGGAAACAGTCCAACGATTTTTGTGGGGCAATACGATGTGGAGGACTGGCATGAGAGACTTGGAGGTGGAACACAGGCAGATTCCATTATGGATAGGATCATCCATAATTCTTATACGATACCAACAACAGATAACAATTTAAGAAAACTATATGATTCTAAGAAGGCAAAAGTCGTAATTGATTCATTAGGATAATATCGCATATTTATGATAGTAATGGCATGGCTGCAATGGCAGTCATGCCATTTGTAACAATACTATATATAGTGGTTTAGGGCGGCTCTCAAGCGTGATAATTATATTGAAAACAAAGTGGCTCTCAAGTATGAGAACGGTGGCTCCCAAACTTGATAATAATCATTTTTCAATGCTGCATTGACAAAATACATCTTGACATGATAAAAAGAATGTGATAACATGTGAAACGTAAGTAGTAAGTAGTAAGTAGCTTGACATAAATTACAGAAGTTATTATTATTCAGAGTTGTCGAAAAGAAAGCGTTCTAGAGATATGCTAAGAGTTGTTTGAAAAAATAGCGGTATTTTTGAATATCACTAATGCCTATGAATCCAATTATAGAGATGGGTCATAGGTCATATTAGGTAAGGTGTTTTGCTTGGTATCTATTTTATTAACTATTGGTTAAGAGCTACAATTTTGCTACATTGTTTTCTGATGAAAAATTTCTTTTTTGTGTATTACTCTTCTCTTACAAATCCAACAATGCGAAGAGCCTCCATAGAACAGCATTAAGCATGGTGACATAAAATTTTTTTAGTGGGTGGAATTTTTAAGTTCGCATAGGACACACGGGATAGGACTTTGAGACTTCGTATATTGATAATAATAGTTGTACGAATATTGAAAGAAGAAAAGATGGTGTTTTGGGACATCAAACACTGTTGATATAATACCGTGAATGGATTTAATGAAAATGTAACTGATGACTGTATAGATGGGATTGAATGGAGAGGTTTCTCTTTCATTTTAGATGTCCTTACATCTATATCATAAAAAGAATAAGCTTGTAATTTGATTATTACATATTGTGAACTTATTGTATAAGGAGAATTGTCGTGAAAATTACTCAAGAGTATGTTATTTTATGTGGGAAGGCTAAGAAGATTAAGTATCACTCAAAGTTGACAGTGGTAGCTGTGATTCTGTATGACTTGGTACAGATGGGTGCAATTTCGCTGACGGACGGTATGTTGAAAGCAGACCAAAACTTCGACACTTTTTTAATGGAGGACTATGAACTCGATATATTTAACGAAATTAGAAGTAAGGGTTCCGCTAAATTCAGTCTCTATATTATGAAACATTATCTGAATTTAGATTCAAAGGTTATCTTTGAAAAGGTAAAGAAACGGTGCATAGAATTGAAGATGGATACGAGTTCAAGTATAATAGCTGTTGTTGAGGGGCTTCGTGCGGAGATATTGGAGGACGGCGATATAAGCGAGGAAACAGCTGTACTCACGTTACTTCTCAAACAAGCGAATGTTATTGACTTTTATTTTTCGAAGCATGAAAAGAAAAAACTATTAGAGAGAGTAAAGGAACTAAAAAAAACAAAACATTACGAGTTTTACAAAACCCTACACCGGATTATTGCTATTTCTGACATTTTAACATGGTCGTAAAGAAGGAGTATTATGTCGAGAAGAAGAAGTCGAGAAGTTTTAGATAAAGCTGAAGATGTTACAATAGGGGAGCTTGCACGAATTACAGGCATTAGATACAGCTCGCTCAAATTTTATACAGAAATAGGCTTACTAGATTATTATCAGGAGGATTCGGGGCTAACTAGGCGATATAATAAGGAACACTCAATTGCCAGGTTAAAAGAAATAGTTGAGTTAAAATCTGAAGGGAAAACAATTAAGGAAATAGCTACATATTTTGAAAAATTGGATTCTCAATAATTACATATGATGTGACAAACTATAAATAGTAAAGTGTTTTTGAAAAGTTTTTTGATTTATAAAAAAGGGTAACTTTAATAGAACATTTGAAGACAGAGTATTTCAGATGAAATAGATAAACGCTATGGAAGGTAGTAGCTAACGAAGTTTTTAAACGTTAAAGTCTACATCCTGCATCTCCAATGCATAGATGACTTTGATTAATTTCTTTGCTACATGTGTAATGGTTGCTCTGTGTTTTTTGCTTTCTGGTAAGTATAGCTTCGTGGTTACTGTACAGACCGCAGCGAAACAGCTGTGCAAAAATAGAATCTCGAAAGCAGACCCTTGAAAAACGCCGGCACTTAATGAGCAGGATTGTTTTGTATCCTGCGAATTTAGTACCGCTGCGTTTTGAAGGAGCGGGAGCGGGTCTGCTTCGAGATCTATTTTCTGCACGGCGTCCGTTTCCCTCTGAACAGGAACGCTTCGTGAAACAACCCTAGCAAAAGAACTGATCTAATTGCTTTTCGGCGGGTGCTGTGTTATAATGAGCCGATCGGAAAATCAGGGTTTATGGAGAAAGACAAAATGAATGAAACCAAAGATGAAAATAGGGATGAAAACGGGGTGTCCATGGCAGGTCAATGCAAGCAGGATTCGCCAGGCAAGAAAAAATTTTTCAAAAGAAAATTCAGTGATACATGGCTGGCTTTCTACTTAATATCCGTGGCAGTGATACTGCTGGGGCAAATTCTGGGACAGTTACTATACGGTGTGGTGACAGGGGTTTTAGCCGTGTTTCTCCCATCCATATGGGAGTCGGATGTATGGTATACCTTTGGAATGTATATATGTTTTATTGGTATCTGGGTGGTGGCATTTTTCTATATGGGACTCACCAAAAAGAACCGCCCCATATTGAAAACACTTTGGACGAACGCAAAGGGAAATACCATTGGGAAGCTGCTGCTTGGTATCGTGATAGGTTTTGGGCTGAATGGGGTCTGTGTTCTGGCGGCATGGCTGCATCGGGATATTACCCTTTCCTTTGCCGCCTTTGAGCCGCTTGCACTGATCGCTATATTTGCGGCGGTTTTTGTTCAGTCCTCGGCGGAGGAACTTGTGTGCAGGGGATTTATGTATCAGCGGTTTTTGAAAAGCTACGGGAAGCCGTCCATTGCCATTGTGGGCAACGCGTTGTTTTTTGGAGTGCTTCATCTGAGCAATGAAGGGGTTACCTTTTTGTCGTTGGTCAATATCTTTTTGTTTGGAATTTTATTTTCGTTTATAGTTTATTATATGGATAGTATCTGGTGCGCATTTGCGGTACATACGGCATGGAATTTTATGCAGAATATTCTCTTTGGGCTGCCCAACAGCGGCATAGTGGTGCCGTATTCCATGTTCAAGCTGGAAGCGGGCACAGCGGCCAACAGCTTTGCATATCATGTGGGCTTTGGCATTGAGGGAACGCTGCTGGCAAACGCAGTGCTTCTGGCGGCGGGTATTGCCATGTATTTCTGGGGCAAAAGAGTGAAAAAGAACGATTCCTCCCAAAGTGTATGTACTGCCGCCACAGAAAGAAAGAATTTCAACACTGTTGAATAACATTAAGAACCTTATGGAAAAAATGGGTTGGTCTGCAGAACAGTCCATGGATGTATTGGATATTTCTGAAAATGATCGAAAGACACTTTTGCAGTTGCTTAAATAAAATGCAATATGAGCCGGACAGTATCAAAATCAAATAGATACTGTCCGGCTTTGCTATTAGGAAATATCATGGGATTCTGTGTTTTGATTTTTGATCGACAATTATTCACCACCCACAAGGTTGGGTGTTTTAGAAGAATTGTGAAAAATGTTATTCTGATGATCCGGTTTTTAGCATGGAAATTTACGGTGAGATATAGTATAATTACATATAACTGTAGAGATAATTTTGGGAGTATATTTGAAGGTGAAAGGGCTAAAAAAACTTATGTCAGGAAAAAAGAAGAAAAAAGGAGGAATTGTAAATTCTCTTTTGACGCTTGGAATTATTGTTTGTCTTGGGGTATTTGCTTATTCGGCATTCCGGTTGTTTACAATCTATCAGGATTACAAAGTTGGGGAAGATGAATATGCAAAGCTTCAGGGACAGTATACAACCAGAGAAGTAAAGGTGCCGAAAACGCCGGTGAGCGAGTCTGTGGATGGAGAGTCCCCGAATCCGACAGAGGAAGTTGCATCAGCGGAAGCGGTATCGGGAGAGAATGCGGTGGAATATCTTCCTCTGGATGTGGATTTTCAGGCTTTGCAGGCAATCAATCCGGATGTTGTAGGGTGGCTTGAGGTTGAGGCGCTGGATATCAGTTACCCAATTGTTCAGGGGAAGGATAATGCAGAATATCTTCACAAGACCTTTGAGAAACAGGATAACTTTGCCGGTTCTATTTTTATGGATTATGCGAACAGCGCGGATTTTAGCGACTGCCATACGATTATATATGGTCATAATATGAAAAACCAGTCGATGTTCGGAAAACTGAAGCTGATCAAGGAGAACGAAAAGTATAAGGCCAGCCGCTATTTCTGGATACTTACCCCCGAGGGAAAATACAGGTATGAGATCTTCAGCGCACATGTTACACCTGCGGATGGAGATACGTATACCTTATTCAGCGGACCGGATCAGCAGTTTCTGGATTACGTAGATAAGATGGCTTCAGAATCCCAGATTCCAAAGACAGAAATTCCGTTTACTTTGGATGATAAGGTGGTGACACTTACTACCTGTACAAGTAATGAAACTCAGCGTTTTGTTGTTCAGGGAGTCCGTGTATCGGACAGATAGAAGAAGCAGATGCTTGTGAAACTCTCAGGAAGTTATCCTGACAGAGGAATTGGAGGAGGTGTTTTCGGTGAAGCAGATTCAGCAGCTGCAGCAATTGATTGATCAGTATGATAATCTGGTGTTTTTCGGCGGAGCAGGGGTGTCTACGGAAAGCGGAATTCCGGATTTCCGAAGTGTGGACGGATTATATAACCAGCAGTATGCTTACCCTCCGGAGACGATCATCAGCCACAGCTTTTTCCGGAAGAATCCGGAAGAGTTCTATCGTTTTTACAAAGATAAGATGCTGGCTTTGGAGGCGAAACCAAATGATGCACATAAAAAGCTTGCAGAACTGGAGCGGACAGGAAAACTGCGGGCCGTTGTGACCCAGAATATTGATGGTCTTCATCAGGCGGCAGGAAGTAAAGTGGTATATGAACTGCATGGAAGTGTGCATCGAAATTACTGTATGCAATGCCATAGGTTTTATGACGCGGAATATATGTATCATGCAGAAGGGATTCCTCGCTGTGAGACGTGCGGCGGAATCTTAAAACCGGATGTGGTCTTGTATGAGGAAGGTCTTGATATGGGGATCATGCAGCAGGCAATCCGTGCGATCTCCCAGGCAGAAGTTCTGATTGTCGGCGGTACTTCGCTGGTGGTATATCCGGCGGCTGGGCTGCTCCAATATTTTAAGGGGAAGGCTCTGGTTGTGATCAATAAAGGAGCGACCCCGATGGATCAGAAAGCAGATCTGCTGATTCAGGAACCAATCGGTGAAGTTTTCAGACAGATTGTAGTATAAAGTGAGGAAAAAGCGGCATGGAACGTTTGAAGTATGAAATCGGCGATATTGTAAAATTAAAGAAACAACACCCCTGCGGAAGCAGTGAATGGGAGATTTTACGGGTTGGAGCAGACTTTCGGCTGAAGTGTATGGGCTGCGGGCATCAGATTATGGTGGCACGCAAGCTGGTTGAGAAAAACACCAAAGGACTGCGGCGGAAAGATTGACGATTTTTTTGTTTTATGGTATGATAAAGTTCCGCGATATACAAAGGACAAGCAGGTATTTGTAACTGTACAGGTACAAAGCAGTTACGCAAGTGTTATGTAACATAAGAGAGGAACAGAGGTAAACATATGAATAAAGTCATACTTATGGGAAGACTGACAAGAGATCCGGATATCAGATATTCTGCTGGAGAGAGTTCCACGGCTGTTGCACGGTATACATTGGCCGTAGACAGAAGATTTAAAAGAGACGGAGAAGCAACTGCAGATTTTATTAACTGTGTTGCATTTGGAAGAAGCGCAGAATTTGCTGAGAAGTATCTGCGTCAGGGAATTAAGATTGCAATCACCGGAAGAATCCAGACCGGAAGTTATACAAATCGTGAAGGTGTGAAGGTCTATACGACAGATGTTGTTGTGGAGGAACAGGAATTTGCAGAGAGTAAGAATGCAAGTGCAGAAAATTCCGCTTCCTATGGAGCAGGGAATTACGGCGGGAACTACGGCAGTGCGCCTGCATCCAGTGCACCGGCAAGTGCTCCGGTTTCCGCAGATGGTTTCATGAATATACCGGATGGTATTGATGAGGAGCTTCCCTTCAATTAATTGCAAAAGCGTGATTGCCAGAATACATCTTCCAACACGTTTTGGCAGAGTATAAGGATGAGCCTGTGAGGGTGCTGCGTATTTTCAACGACGCAGCACCCTATCTTTTTGCTTTTCATTTTGCAAAAAGGGTGTTATAATAGAGCATGTAGTATGCAAAAGTGCAACTTGAAACAGGAGATACCATGGGTAATAAAAACAAAATCAAACTGAATGGTCAACTGCGTTCTTATCTGAAGTGGCCTTTATTGTTGTCTCTTTTACTAATTGCCATGAATGTATCCATTTATGTTATTAACAGGCGTGCAGGTGCCGTGATGACAATTTTTGTGGCTGTCTATATTGCGATAGTTGTGATTTTGTATTATCACAATCGGCCGAGTCTGCTCAATGAGCTGATTACATTTGCCACGCAGTATGGTCAGGTGCAGAAGCGTCTGATCCGGGATCTGGCGGTGCCGTATGCATTGTTGGATGCACATGGCAGACTGTTGTGGGTGAATACAAAATTTTCTGAATTGACGGGGAAAGAAAAGCAGTATCATAAGTCGATTACCAGTATATTTTCTGAAATCACTCTGGATAAACTTCCAAAGCCTGGAGAGGAGACAGAGGTGAAACTTTCCTATGCAGAAAAAGATTTCAGAATCAGTCTGAAGAGTATTATTATTGATGATTTGCTGAATGATTCTGCGATTGTGGAGGTTGAAAATCAGGACAATTATCTGGTTGCAATGTTCCTGTTTGATGAGACGGAGCTGAATGAATATATTCGGAAATATGAAGCCGAGACGATGGTTACCGGACTTCTGTATCTGGATAACTACGATGAGGCGCTGGAAAGTGTAGAAGAGGTGAGACGTTCCCTTCTTGTTGCGCTGATTGACCGTAAGATCAACAAATACTTTCATGATATCGACGGGATGGTTAAAAAGATTGAGAAAGACAAATATTTTCTTGCCATGCGTACCCGTTCGCTGGAGGAACTGAAAGCCAACCGTTTCAATATTCTGGAAGAGGTCAAGACCGTCAATATCGGCAATGAGATGGCTGTCACAATCAGTATCGGAATCGGCGCGAATGCCGGATCTTATGCAAAGAATGCAGAATATGCAAGGATTGCCATCGATCTGGCGTTGGGACGCGGCGGTGATCAGGTGGTCGTGAAAGATGGAGAAAAGATTTCTTATTACGGCGGCAAGACGCAGGCAGTAGAGAAGAATACCCGGGTGAAGGCGCGGGTAAAGGCTCATGCACTGAAAGAATTTATGAGCACCAAGGAAAAAGTTGTAGTTATGGGCCATAAAATAACCGATGTGGATGCTTTCGGAGCAGCAGTGGGTATCTATCGTGCTGCGAAGGCATTGAATAAAAAAACACATATTGTGATCAATAATCCGACCTCATCGATTCGTCCTCTGATGGAAGCATTTCTGCAGAATCAGGACTATGACCAGCATATGTTTGTGACCAGTCATGAGGCGAAGGAAATTGTGGATGATAACACGATGGTCGTGGTTGTGGATGTCAATAAGCCGAGTTATACCGAGTGTGAAGAGTTATTGTATATGACAAAGACCATTGTGGTTTTGGACCATCACAGACAGGGCAGTGAAGTGATCCGAAATTCAGTGCTGTCCTATATTGAGCCATATGCGTCCTCCGCCTGTGAGATGGTTGCGGAGATTCTTCAGTATTTTGCGGACGGAGTCAGAATCCGGAATATTGAAGCGGACAGTATCTATGCGGGAATTATGATAGATACGGACAACTTTATGCAGAAAACCGGGGTACGTACTTTTGAGGCGGCGGCATTTTTAAGACGCTGCGGTGCGGATGTGTCCCGGGTGCGTAAGTTATTCCGGGAGAATATGGAAGATTATCGGGCGAAGGGTGAGACGATCAGTAATGCGGAACTGTTCCGCGGTTCTTTTGCAATTTCTGTATGCCCTTCGGATTATGTGGAGAGCCCCACAATTGTGGGAGCTCAGGCCGCCAATGAACTTCTGAATATCATCGGTGTGAAAGCATCATTTGTATTGACGGAATACAGGAATACCGTATACGTCAGCGCCCGGGCAATTGACGAAGTCAATGTGCAGATTATTATGGAGCGGCTTGGAGGCGGCGGACATCTGAATATTGCCGGGTGTCAGTTTGAAGAGATAGAAGTGCCGGAGGCAATTAAGATTTTGAAGGAAACATTGACAGAAATGCTGGATGGAGGAGAGATTTAGATGAAAGTGATCTTATTACAGGATGTAAAGAGTCTTGGAAAAAAAGGACAGGAAGTAAATGTAAGCGACGGTTATGCCAGAAATATGCTTCTTCCCAAAGGGCTGGGCGTGGAAGCTACGGCAAAAAATAAGAATGACTTAAAACTGCAGAAGGCCCATGAGGAAAAGGTGGCAAAAGAAAACCTGGAGGCTGCTCAGGCATTCGGAAAAGAACTGGCAGCGAAAGAAGTGGTTGTAAAAATTAAAGTAGGAGAGGGCGGCCGGGCTTTCGGCAGCATCTCTGCAAAAGAAATCGCAGAGGCGGCAAAGGCTCAGCTCGGATATGAGATTGATAAGAAAAAGATGCAGCTTTCCAGTCCGATCAAAGAATTGGGCACAACGATGGTTCCGATCCGTCTTCACCCTAAGGTGACAGCGGAATTAAAGGTAATTGTAAGGGAAGCATAGGAGGAAGAGCCGGATGGAGGAAGCGCTCATTAAGAGAATACTGCCCCACAGTGTAGAGGCGGAACAATCCGTAATCGGCTCAATGTTGATGGGGCGTGAGGCCATCAGTGTGGCTTCAGAGATGCTTGGCAGCGATGATTTTTATCAGCATCAATATGGTGTGATTTTTGATGCTATGGTTGAACTGTTCAATGAAGGAAAACCGGTGGACCTGGTTACGCTTCAGAACCGTTTGAAAGAAAAGGATGTACCGCCGGAGATCAGCAGTATGGAGTTTGTAAGGGATCTGCTGGCGGCGGTTCCGACCTCCGCAAACATCAAATATTATGCTACGATTGTCAGCGAAAAAGCAGTTCTTCGCCGTTTGATTAAGCTTACGGAAGAGATTTCAAATGAATGTTATCTGAATAAAGAACCGGTAGAGGCTATCCTTGAGGATACGGAGAAGCGGATGTTCCAATTGCTGCAACAGAGAAATACCGGGGATTTCGTACCGATTCGTCAGGTTGTCATGAATACGCTTGAGAATATTGAGCGGGCGTCCAAGACGAAGGGAAATGTCACCGGACTTGCTACCGGGTTTACGGATCTGGATTATAAGACATCCGGTTTCCAGCCATCGGATTTGATTCTGGTTGCCGCCCGCCCATCTATGGGAAAGACAGCATTGGTATTGAATATTGCCCAGTACATGGCATTTAAGCAGAATAAGCATGTGGCAATCTTTTCTTTGGAGATGTCCAAGGAGCAGTTGATGAACCGTCTTCTTTCTATGGAATCCAAAGTAGATTCACAGAGTATGCGTAACGGTAATCTGAAGGACGAGGACTGGGGAAAGCTGATTGAAAGTGCAGGAGTAATCGGAGATTCGAATCTGATGATTGATGATACACCGGGTATTTCCATTCGGGAACTGCGTTCAAAATGCAGAAAATTCAAGTTGGAATCCGGGCTTGACATCATCATGATCGATTATCTGCAGTTGATGTCCGGCAGTGGAAAATCAGATTCCAGGCAGCAGGAGATTTCGGATATTTCCCGTTCTCTGAAGGCGATTGCCCGTGAGCTGAACGTGCCGGTAGTTGCATTGTCTCAGTTATCCCGCGCGGTTGAGTCACGTACGGATCACCGTCCCATGCTTTCGGACTTGCGTGAGTCGGGAGCGATTGAACAGGATGCCGATGTGGTAATGTTTATTTACAGAGATGATTATTATAATAAAGATTCTGAAAATAAAGGAATTGCAGAAGTCATCATAGCCAAACAACGTAACGGTCCCATTGGAACGGTAAATCTTGTGTGGCTGCCTGATTATACAAAATTTGCTAATTTACAGAAATAGGATGCGATTCCGATACAAATTTGGCATAATTTGCTGAACCGTATCGGAATCGTATCTTTTTTTGCAGAAAGTGTCGTACGGTTTTTGTTGTGTTTCAGAAGCGTAATGGTATAATAGTTGTAAAGTGACCAAATACCGGTTCTTCTGTTATACGGTCACTACCGAACAGCCGGTGAGAGCCTTTCAGAAGCTATTTGGAAGAAAGAATCATGATGTACCGGTTATCGTAAAGAGCAAGAAAAGGGGTAGGATTTATGTCGAGGGACGTCTATTCGATGACTGAAGCCTCAAAACTGGCGGAGGAGCGCTCATCTGTCCTGCGTTACTGGGAGGACGAGCTTTGTCTGCATATTGCCAGAAACCAGAGGGGACATCGTTACTACACCGAGAAAGATATCCAGGTGTTGCTGGCTATTAAAGAACTGAAGAAAAAAAATCTGCAGCTAAAAGAGATTAAAGAAATTGTTCCTATGCTTTACGGCGATGTGTTTTCAAAGGAAGAGGAGGAACGTAAGGCAGAATTTTACCGGATTCTGGAAAAACTGATGCAGGAACTGCAGAAAAAAAGCAAGCAGGAGGAAAGGTATAAGAGGGTAGATGAGGCGATTCGCCAACATCAACTTGCCCGCCGCCAGGTTGCTGCAACCCAGGAGAATGGAAAACGAAAAAAACAAAAGAGTTGATGGGGATACATTCTGAAGTGAAACAGTAAAAGAGGCTATTACTTTACAGAATAGCCTCTTTTAACAGTTTAAAATTATGATGTTGGGGTCAAAAGGTATTTTGACCCCTATGATACACGGATTACTCCGCATTTCATGCTTCCGAAATCCTAAAAGCATTCGAAATCCGCCCTATTCAGGCTACTTTCTCATGTTTTACGGGTCTCAAATTATTCTGCTGAGATAGCACCTGTTGGGCAGGCATCTTCGCATGCGCCGCAGTCTACACAAGTATCAGCATCGATCACATATTTGTCATCTCCTGCAGAGATAGCTTCAACTGGACATTCTCCTTCGCATGTTCCGCAAGAAACACATTCATCACTAATTACACGTGGCATAATCCTTATCCTCCTTTAAGATTCATTAAGTTCAGTAGCTCTCTCAAGCTCTATGTTCATTCTAATATATCTTGTCTCAGAATACAAGTATAATTTTATGTACAATGTGTGAATGAATCTTGAAAAATTGTATAGCAATGGAAACATAAATGTGGTAAGATAAATGGAAGATAAATAAAAGAGGAGGGCAAAAGATGAGGATTTGTCAAAAATGCGGAGCAAAGTGCGAGGATCATGTGATGTTCTGTCATGAATGTGGATCTCCGTTGGGACAAAATAATGGAACAATGGGAGGCATGGAGAGTCCATATGATAATATGCAGAATAACTATGGCGGACAGCCGAATGGAAACATGGGATACGGTGGGAACATGTATCAGAGTATTACACCAAGGAGTATTCCGGTTGCCGTGATACTCTCAATTATAACATGTGGTATCTATGGGATTTACTGGATGATTAAGATGAATGATGAAATTAATCAGTTAGCTGGGGAGCCTCAGGCAACTTCCGGCGGTATGGTCTTTTTATTGTCCCTTATTACCTGTAATATCTATGGCTTGTACTGGATGTATAAGATGGGTGAGAGATGTGATAGAATTAAAGGGGGTTATGGAAATTCCGGTATTCTTTATCTGATTATCAGTTGTCTGGGATTGCAGATTGTTGGTTACTGCCTGATGCAGGACACAATTAATCATGCAGTCTAAAAAGCAGGTAAGAACCATATTGGTGGTTTTGAGTCTTGGGGTTGGATATCTCATTTGGCTGAAACTGACCGATCTGGCAATTCCCTGTATGTTTCGAAAAGTTACTGGGTGGTTATGTCCGGGATGCGGCATAACCACCTTGATTTTAGCATTGACCAGATTGGATTTCAGAGGTGCATTCCAGGCGAATTCTTTTTTGTTTGTGACAGGACCGTTGCTGCTTATAGAATTAGGCTATTGTTCTTGGAAACAGAAGAGGGGTGAGCGGCTTCCAGGTTGGAATCATGCCGTAGTGGTTATCTATGGAATTGCGCTATGTCTGTTTGGCGTATTTCGAAATCTGGTTTGAAATTTTTCTTATACAGGTGAATGAGCCGGGGATTCATAGAACAGATTCCTGGCTCAATTTTTTTTGCTTTATAAATAAAAATTTCCGGAAGAATTGATTTGGACAGTAAGAGCGGGGATAGCGATGCCGGAGCAGGAAAGATCGTAATTCCATTATTAAAAGAGCAGTTGGAGGGATATATGATGGCTGTTTTTCAATTAATTTTAATAGCGGTAGCAATATTCGTGGGAATCTATGTGTATTGCTATATTCGAAGAACGATGGCATTTTATGGTTTGGATGTGAGAAAAATACCATTTAAATTGACAGCGGTAATTTTAGCAGTGTTCATCGCATTGGCTTGCCGGAATATGTGGAGTGTCAGGACGGTGATTATTCTTCATTTGCTGGCTTTTGCACTGCTGTTTGATGTGGTTGCCCTGTTTGCAAAAGTAATCTGTCGTAACCGACAGACGGGAAAAGTATATAGTTTTGCCAGAAGGCTGTATGGATGCGGGTTACTTCCTGTTGTAGCTGCCGCACTGTTGCTTATATACGGATTTTTCAATATGAACCATGTGATCAAAACGGAATATTTTTTGAAAACAGAGAAAAATCTGGGGGATTATAAAGTTGTCCTGATCACAGATACACATTATGGTACGATACAGGATACAGAGGTGTTAAAAAGTAAGATAGAAGAAATAAATGCACAGAATCCGGACATTGTAGTGCTTGGGGGAGATATTGTGGAGGAGGGAACCTCAAGAGAGCGGATGCAGGAGGTTTTCCGGATATTAGGAGGAATCACGAATAACTATGGCATTTATTATGTATATGGAAATCATGACAGACAGCCATATACGCAGAACCGGAGTTTCACAGACGAGGAACTGGAGCATGCCATAACCGAAAATGGAATTGTAATTTTGGAAGATGAGTATGTAGAGATTCGTGATGAGCTTGTTATTGCAGGGAGAGGGGATGCCGCATGGGGAAATGTTTCCAAAAGAGCATCCACGGAGGAAGTATTGGACGGGATTGACAGGGAAAAATATATTATTCTGGCGGATCATCAGCCTGTTGAAGCGGAAGAAAACGGCAGACAGGGTGTGGATCTGGAGATTTCCGGACATACGCACGCGGGACAAGTCTGGCCGGTCGGCGTTTTGTCAGAACTGGCAGGAGTACTGAATTACGGAGAATATCAGAAAGGGGACTGCAAAGTGATCGTATCTTCCGGATTTACCGGATGGGGATATCCGATCAGAACAGAAGCGCATTGTGAATATGTGGTGATCAATATAGAAGGCGCAGAAACGATGCAGGCTCCCTGATATTTTGGGAAAAGCAAGTGATATCATAACTCAAGTGCAGGGTTGTTTCATGAAGAATAATTGAAAATAATAAATACGGCATTTTTGCGAGGGATATGGAAGCTATACATATTTTCCATATCCCTCGACTTTTTGTGTCACAGTAAAAATAAATCTCCTGCTATGCAGGGGGAGGGCAGATCTTTAGATATAAGTATGAATTCCTGTGCTAGAATAAAAGTGAGTCTGCAAAACCACAAATAAAATAGCACAGGAGCTCCAAAGAATGGACGTAAATAGTTTAGCTCATAACAAATGGGAATGCAAGTATCATATTGGTGTGACCTGCGGTCGGTGTTTGAAGTGCGCACATGCACTATCACTTCCATTCGTGATATTCCTACCACGAAATGTTTAGTAAGCGATGAAAAGTATGAAGCAGTGGGACAATGCGGGTAAGCGGAAGTCACGTCTGCCCAACTGTTAGGAATTGATGCACATGGCTAACATATGTGAACCATTGTAAGGGTCGTGGTACTTGAAATGGTGAAAGTGACTGACACACCATTACCAAAACGGTTAGAGGGCAAGGGTTCGGCGGTTTCGATGTGCGCCGAACCGAATGGACGGAGCACCTCCGGTCTAAAGATGGGGCCTAAATGCATCACAATAATTTAAGCAACGGAACTGGGAAACCCTCTTGCGCTCCTATAATCAGGTAGGTTGATCGTAAGAAAGACACAATGCGCAGGAGGAAAGGATGCCAGAAGAAGCGAATGCTGTTGTGTAATGTAACAGATAGGGATTCAAACTTTGTCCCATCCGAAAGGAGGCAGACGTCTGGCGCGTGTCTAATCATATGAAAGACTGGGAATTTATGAATGCGCAAGGTATGGAAAGGCACGGTATCGAATGGGAAAAGAAAGGAACTAACGAAGAACATTTATTAGTTCTGGAATTTAAGAAAAAGGAGCATGCGAAAGAAGTTGCAGAACTGGATAAATTGCTGGAAGAAAAACGTGAGAATATACAGGTTCTGGATGCAATGAGGAAAGATAATCTGGAACAGTTGGATGGGCTTGCAGAAAAAATAAAAGAAGCTGAATCCAAAGCAGACGAAGCAATCGTAGAAGCAGAAGAGGCAACGAAAAAGGCTCAAAGAGCAGAGAAGAAATTGCAAGAGGTTGCACCGTTAGTTGATAGAGTTTGGGCGTATGCTGGCGAGTATGGCAGACCTGCAGACGGATTATTACCGGAAGCGAGGAAACTTGAAACGGGAAAGAGTTATCGAGAAAAGAAAGCAATACCATTCTTTGAAAAACTAATGAAAAAGCTGTTATCTCTGTATGTTGCGTATGGGCAGATGAAAGATAAATATGAGAAGTTGATAAGGGATTACAATAATGTTTTGAATCAGAAGGAGCGTTGGCAGGGGTATAGCAAAACATTGGAACAGAAAGTAGAAGAATTGGAAGAAGTGGTGAAGGATTATGGTAGGGTTCGCAATGTTTTAGGTGCAGGAGCTGCTGATAAACTGCTGAAGAATGTTAAAGAAAAAGAACGGATGACTGTAGAAGCAGAGAAAGAAAAACGGAAACTGCAAAGAAAATATAGTCGTGATGAACGGTAAAAAATATGAATTTTTATTAGAACAACGTCATTTACTGACGTTGTTCTGTGTTATAATAGAAAATATGAAAGATGAAAAGGAACAGGAGAAGAAAGTTGGATAAAATAACAAGAGTACTTCTACTATATACGAAACTGATTCAAGGTGGAAAAATTGATAAGATTTCTTTCTGCATAGAAGTAGATTGCTTGCCGAGAACTTTTGATAGAGATATTGAAGATATACGCTTGTATTTGAGTGAAACGTTTGTAAATAGCGAGTTGCTTTATGACCGAAATAATAATGTGTATTATTTAAGTAATGTACAAAGAGCAGAACTTGAAATAATGGAATATAAGTTGATTGAGCGATTGCTTTTAGATTCCAGAGTGTTGTGTTCCGACGAAATGGATAATTTATTACAACATATAGCTTCAAATGCAGAAAAATCTTCCTATTTGATAAATAAAAAGAATGAGTTGTTAAAATTCTACAAAGAACCGATACATCAGAAAGCGATATTGAAAATGCAGGGAGATTTAGATTTGATTATTCGTAATCATGAAATTATCAATATTAGGTACGAAAAATCAGATGGAACATATATCGAGAGAAGAATCTTACCGTGCACATTGAAATATGCAGATGGATATATATATCTAATTGCCTACATAAGTGAACGTGAAGGAAAATATCCAGCGTATTATCGTTTGGATAGAATATATTCTTTTGAAATAGTCCGGAAACAGAGCAATACAGAAATACAACAAGTTGAAAAGTTCATGCAGAATTATGAGACAGGAATTATACAAATGTATGGTGGCGAATATACCGAAATACAAATCGTCTGTGAAAAGAACTTTTATCCATACCTGTATGATAAATTCCAAAATGTAGAGATTATTGGTGCTGATAGGAATAGCTTTCGGGTTAGATTGTGGGCATTTAGTGATGGTTTTGTGAAATGGATAATGTGTCAGCCGAATGAGAAAATTAAGGTTATGGCTCCGGATAATATAATACAAACGATTACTAAAAATGCGGAGCAAATTATTTTACAATATGGAAGATAAGGTAATGATGAAATAATATATATGAAAAGATGGAGGAAAGAAAAAATGGCAAAAAAAATACGGTTTTCATTAGAAATGGAACAAGGTGTTGAAGTAAGAAGTCTAGAAGAATTACGAGAAAATTTTTCATTGGAAAGAGTTGTGTTTTATCTAATCAATGGAAAGTTGACAACATGGCTAAGAGATAGATACGCAAATGATATTGCAGATGCTATTGAAGAACTTGATACTACAGATGCAGAACTAGGAAAGAAGATTAGTGCTATTTTTGATGTATCATATGATGAAGAAAAAACGGTGGATTTTGAAAAGGCAGCAGAACGAATTCGAAAATTAAGTATTTTAAAGGAGTATACAACAGAACAAAAATATGTTGACGTGGTAGAGAATATAGCATTTGAACAAGATGATATATATGATTTATTAGATGAAGATGTTGAGGAAATATATTTGTGTGGAGAAAGGTTTTCGATACCGTTGGCGAAAACAGGGGTGAGCTACATAGGGATTAATGCTCCAATTGTAGTTATAGACTCTAAGATAGAAGTCGATTGGAGTAAAAAGGGAATAAAGTTAGAAAATGTAATATTTGATGAAAATTATAAGGCTATTTTGACAAGCATGAATACAAGCGAACAGGATTCACATGAAGATGTTGATAAAAACGAATTTAAAGAGAAAGATATGAAAAAAATTCTTGCATATTTAGATATTAATTATGAGCTTAGAGCAAAAGATCTTTATGAATATGATAGCGGCGTTTTGTTTTGTGAACACAAAATGAGAAAACAATTAGATAATGACCATAGAGATAGCTCGATTTTTTACATTTTTTATGATGATACAAAAGAGGTAAAATACTTTAGACATTTTCATGAACAAGATTTTCAATCACAGAGAATAGAAAAATGGCTAATATATGAGGATAATATTTTTTATGTTTCTTCATGCCAGAGAGGGCTTTGGTGCTATCTCAAAACGTATAATTTAAAAACTGAAAAGATTAGAACTATAGATTCTTGGGAAGGATCATATGCTTGGACAGAAACGATTTTAGAAATAACTGAGAAAAAACTAAGATATGGAACTACAAGATATGGGACTCCGTATAATTTGCCAAAAGAGATTATATATGAGAAGCATTTTCAGTTATATTAATAGTCGCGGTCACGACTGGGAGATGTAATTATGGAAGATAAAATATTAAAATCAAAACTTGCAAGATACATAGATGCTGGTTTTCCGATTATTTATATGAATACATTCGAAGAAGATAAAGTGGACGAACTGGTTGATTCTGTGAGTGCGGGCAAAGAGATATATGAATGGAATGAAACAAATGGTTATATCGACTTTGAAACAAAAGCACCTATGATGGAAGATTGTTCTCTGGAAATGATGCTTGAACAATTAAAAACACAGGATTTATTAGATCGAAAGATTATTGTGTTAAAAGATATTGTTTCTTATTTAGAAGAACCGAGAATTGTTTCAAAAATCAAGGGTCTTGCCAGAATGATAAATCAAGGTGCCGATGCCACAGTAATGATTGTGTCTAACACTTTAGTTATACCGAAGGAGTTAGAAAAATTCATTACAATCTTAGAAATGGATTATCTGACCAGTGAAGAAATAAAAGATGTGATTTTGAATTTCATTCGGGAGAATGAATTGGATGATGTATCGGATAGTTTAGTGAATGAATTGGCAGTTGCTTTTAAAGGCTTAACTGAATTTGAAATTAATAATTTGCTAGCGCTATCTTATGCGGATGATGGGGAATTGACAAGACGAGATTTGCGTTTGATATTTGATCAAAAACAGCAAATGATAAAAAAAGCAGGCATTTTGGAAATGATTCCATTAAAAGAAACCATTGATGATATCGGTGGATTGGAAAATCTGAAAGAATGGCTTGTGAAAAAGGCAAAGGTATTCAAAAACATAAATGATGCCCAAAAATATGGTGTTGATATGCCAAAAGGTGTTTTGATTGCAGGAGTACCGGGCTGTGGAAAATCATTAAATGCAAAAGCAGCAGCTAATCTTTTTGAAGTACCATTGTTGCGTTTGGATATGGGCAGATTAATGGGAAAATATGTTGGAGAGTCAGAAGGAAATCTGCGTAAAGCGATTGCATTAGCCGAGGCAATTTCACCATGTGTATTGTGGATCGATGAACTTGAAAAAGCGTTTGCTGGAATTGGTGGTGCTGGCAGTGGGGCAGAAGTTACTACACGTTTATTTGGTAATTTCTTGACCTGGATGCAGGAAAAAGAGAGCCCAACTTTTGTTGTTGCAACTGCAAATGATATTATAAAACTTCCACCAGAATTGATGCGAAAAGGAAGATTTGATGAAATTTTTTATGTTGGATTGCCTAATGACAAGGAAAGAGAAAAAATCTTTACGATTCATATCAACAAGAGAAGACCACAGGATTTAAAGTATATAAAAATTTCTGATTTGATATCTAAAACTAAAGGGTTCAGTGGTGCCGATATTGAAGGTGTAATAAAGGATGCGATAGAGTCAGCGTTTGCTGACGAAAAGGATAAAGTAACAACAGAAGAAATCTTAAATGCAATAGAGAATACACATTCTTTATCTGAAATCATGAAAGATGCTTTGGATAAAATGGCAAAAGAATATGAGGACAGAAAATTTAGGAATGCATCAAAATAGAGGTGAAAAGCATGGAAGAAAAGAAGAATGTAGAAAATATTGATAATAAAGAAGAATATATCACAGAGAAAGAAGCCAAAACAGTCAAAGAACTTTTTAAAAGATATTTGAAAGAATATAAAGAAAAAGATGCGAATATGACAGATCAAGAGTGGCTGGAGCAATTATTCAAAAAGGAGATTCCGGAAACCACAACTGAACAGGCGAAGCAAGATGCAAAAGAGATAGTAGATTCAATCGAAGATTTTGATGAGAATTTAAAATCTGTAAACGAGGCTGCGAAAAAGGGAACATCAAAAGAAAAATGGTTGGCGGATAAGATACAAGAAGCTTCTGTTGGTATGGCAGTTAATGAATATGGACAGGTATTACAGTCGATGAATGACATGCTGTATCAGAAAAATATGGAGCTAGCAGATGCACTAAGTCGCTCTTCTGATGGTCATATTATGATGAGCCCAAACCTTGATGGAAATATTTCGGAAAATATGATTGCTAAAACAACAGAATTGAGCGGTAATCTACAAGGAAAGAATATTAAAGTTGAGGTTTTAGAGTCATTTACTGCAAATTCGGTGGATGTTAGAGCTACAAATTTAGATACGGGCAAATATCAGAATTATCAGTTGAAATTTGGAAAAAATGCACGGGAAACAATAAAGCTGATTGAAAGAGGAAATTACAATAATCAGAGAGTTATTGTTCCTACAGAACAGTTAGACGAAGTGCAAGCCCATTTTAAGGCAAAGGGTTCAAATAAAACTATTTCTGACCATATTGATGCTTGGGGAGCAGAAGGTAAAAAATTTACCAAGGAAGAAATGAAGAATCTGCAAATCGCAGCGCAGGAAGATGGAATAATGCCAAGTATGGATTATAGCCATTACCAGACGAAAGATTTAGCTATGTCTATTGGGAAAAATGCCGGTACAATGGCATTGCAGGTTGCAGCAGTCACAACAGGCCTTAAAATTATTGGAAAAATCTTCAAAGGTGAAAAAGTCGATTCTGATGAGTTAGTTGAAAGTGCATTAAAGACAGGAGTAGATACATCATTAAAAGTTGTTACGGCAGGCACATTACAAGTTGCTATAAGAAAAGGTGTAATAAAATTTTTACCACGTATGTTAAACTCAACGGTTATAGGGAATATTGCGTGTGTAGGAATCGAAAATGCGAAGATTCTTTTTAAAGTAGCAAGTGGAGATTTGTCTGTTACTAAAGGAATTGATTGTATGGGACGTACAACAGTATCTATGATTGGCGGTATAGCTGGAATGACCAAAGGTGCCGTGATTGGTGCAAAATTTACAGCATGGATTCCAGTAGTAGGTGCGCCATTGGCAGTAGCAACAGGTTCTCTTGGCGGATTGGTAGGCTATCTTGGTGGCTCTAAGATTGGAGATGCTGTTTACGGTGCAGGAAAGAAAGTTGCTAGTGCTGCAAAGACAGTTGCGAAGTCTGCGGTGAATGGGTTAAAATCAGCCGGCAGAGCGATTGTGAGTGGTGTAAAATCTCGTGTAAAGGTAGTTGGAAGGATATTTGGATTTTAATGAAGAACAGTCTTTTTAGTGGAAAGGAATGGTGATTGAATGGGGAAGAGATGGATAGAGGAGTATGAAAAAAAGGTTAGAGATAGAAAGTGCAGTTATGAAGAGATTAAACATTTTTTAAAGGCGCATATACCTAAAACACTATACAGATACTATGCAATGGATGATTGGTACAAGTTTAATGTGGAGGGAGCGTTACATTTTAACAAGCCGAGTCAGTTTAACGATCCATTTGATTCATCTGTAATGATTGACTTTTCTAAAATATTCAAAGGCTTATATCCTGATTATGATTTACCTTTAAAAAATGGAGAGAAATTTATTGAAAAAGTATTTCAAGGAGAACAAGAGCAGGTAATTCAGAATATACAAAATGAATTTTATATTACATGTTTTTCGGAAAAATATGATTCGATATTAATGTGGTGCCATTATGCCAATAAACATACAGGTTTTTGCGTGGAATATGATTGTGAGGGCGGTTTTGAATTAGATTGTATGTTATATCCTATAATTTACAAAGAGGAACGATATGATGCATCGGAAATTTATTACATAAATGATGAAGATAGAAAAAATGTGCACGTAAATCCAATTTTATTCAAATCACCGGAATGGGAATACGAAAAAGAGTGGCGGCTGTTTTTTTCGGAAGATTATTTGAAGTCGGGTAATATCGAATTGTCTGAAGACAATAATTACTTTATGAAACAAAAAATCAAAAAGATTTATTTGGGAATGAAGTTTGATAAAGTAAAGTATAAAGAATTTATTGAAATATGTCAAAAGAAGGAAATAGAGATTGCTGAATTGAAGATGGATGAAAAATTATTTCGATTAATTTGTGTTTGAGTTGTTTATGAAAAGTTTTATAATGTGAGTGGCGTAAACGATAAAAAGTGCATACCGTGCATAATAGAAGAAATTTGTATATAATGGCCTTGAAAATAATCTATCTCAAGGCTATTTTATTAGTTACTATTGAAACTGTGAAAACTAATATCACTTTTTATAGTTCATGTACATGGCTTTGAAAACTCATACCAGTTTTGAAAGTGAGGTGTAGTTAGTGTCAGACTTAAAACACGATGTGGTCGCAGAGTGAATATTCTGGTCTCGAAGTCCATACTGTCCGGTAATTAGGAAACCGATTGGCAATTATGTAGAATATAGGAAATCTCACCAATGTAAAGCCGGCTTACGCCCCGCAAAGCGGCTCTGGGCTTGACATTCGCTCAATTTCCTATGAATTGTAATCAAGCCAATCAATGGCGGTTTCCGCTCCGGAATACCGGTTCCCATATTACCGGAATCATGGTTTCTTGGTGCAAGAATATTCACAGAGCGCTGGGCCATGCTCTTAAAGGAACGCATAGAAAGCGGCATGACTGTCAGGGAATGGTGTCATGACAGGAATATCAAGGAGTCCAGGTATTATTACTGGCTAAGAATACTCCGCCGGGATGCAGTGGAAAATAAGGAACACAGGCAGCAGGTATCGCCTTTGGTGGAACTTCCGGCAGATATCTGCCGGAAACAGGTCTTTGATCTAGGCTCAACCGCAGCAGTTATCCGGAAAGGAAATATTACTATGAAACCAAAACCTCCGGGTAGCCAAAAAAGCGCAAACTACCCCTGGGAAATTTTTTAATGCTCATTTTGAACTCAACTGGCAGGCTCAGGCGGCAACTACTGGTCCTTCCCAGCCAAGCGCTTTTAACTTTTTAAGATACGCGTTGATCTTGCGTTCTTTATTGAACTGGTTGTAATAATCAGCTCCGAGATCCTTGAAAACCACACCATCCTTTAGGATATGGTATATTGCGATAAGCATGGAATGGGCAACTGCAACATATGCCCGCTTTTTCCCACGATGGGCACTGACTCTCATAAACTGCGCGTAGAAGTATGACTTCTTATTTTTAACAGCCCCATGTGCACACGTGATCAGGGTTGTCCGCAGCAGGGCGTTCCCTTTTCTGGTTTTGCCTGATCTTCTCTTTTTAGCGCTCTCATTGTCACCGGGACATAATCCTGCCCATGAAGAAATGTGTGCATCTGTAGGAAAACGGCTCATGTCTGTGCCAATGACGGAAATGATGGCCTGTGCACTGGTATTTCCAATACCTGTTACATCCTGGATCGCCTGGGATGCCTGCTTTTCTTCCGGCTTCATAAAGCTGTCGATCTCATCGTCAAGATTTCGGATGTGGATATTGAGTTCGTCCAGATGAGACAGAAGTTCTTTCATCATCCGGCGCTGCAGAGAGCTCATGACGCCGTTGAGGTCATCTATGATCTGCTCTTTGGTGGCTTTGAGATTATGAGCAATGATGTTCTTCTCATACATCTCATCATACTTTGCACTGTCAACGGATGCCCCGGTAAGAAGGTATTCTAAAATACTGCGTGCGCTTTTACCGTTGATATCTGATACGGTGCCGGAGAGTTTAATGTTGGCTCCTTCCAGCATTTTCTGGAGACGGTTCAATTCCCTGGTGCGTTCACCAACAAGGCTCTTGCGGTAACTGACCAGTTCCCTGAGTTCCCGCTGATTCTTATCAGGGATATAGCTGGGCCGGAGCAGCCCGTGCTGAAGAAGATCCGTGATCCATTCAGCATCTTTTACATCCGTCTTCCGTCCCGGAACAGCTTTCATATGGCGGGCGTTGACGACCATAGCGTTCAGACCGGAAGCTTCAAGGATGTTGAACAGAGGCTTCCAATAGGAGGCTGTGCTCTCCATTGCGGCCATTTCACAGCCGCCTTCCCTGAGCCAGTCAGCCATCTCAAGAAGTTCTCTGGTTACTGCACCAAACTCCCGTATTTCCTGCTTATTGCCCTTTCTGAAGCAGGCAACGATGAGTTTTTTGTGCACATCAATACCACAACAATTGTCGTAAATTTTATCCATATTGGCACCTCCTGGTGAAATTTACGGCACGGTACTCTGTCTGTTATTATTTTACTATACGTCCTTTTGTCACAAGTGACTGTACAGGTGGTGGTGCAAATGAGAGTACCTGAAATCAGTTTACTATGCGGGCTGCAGGCCCAAAATAAACACGATCTTTACCGTTAATGTCAGTATAGATGTTGACGGTGGCAAATGCAATAACCTATCGTCTGCACGGTTTCATTTATGGTGGTGCCAGGTGTGCGGGCTGTAGGTTTACTATGAAAGTCCCGTACAGCGGCCATGAGGAGCGCATGCTTGCATGCGGCGAGTTCCGGATAGCAGCTATGAACCGGAGTGTGCCTGCACACGCAGGGTCGTGGATATTGGAGAGGAGGGGTAGCGATGAGTAAGAAGGCGATGATAAAAATTGCAGCAGATATTGGAATGACCATTGTGCTGATGTTTTTGATGGCATTTGAACTGGTTGGAAGGGAGGCACATGAGCGGCTTGGGATGGGGCTGTTTTTGCTCTTTATTGTGCACCACATATTGAATCGATCGTGGCTGAAACATGTTTTTCGGGGAAAATATACGCCTTTTCGGATTTTACAGACAGTCCTTGTGTTTTTTGCGCTGAGTTCTATGCTGGCATCTATGGTGAGCGGTATTATCATGTCCCGTTATGTGTTTGCGTTTCTTAATCTGCGGGGTGGATTAGGATGGGCAAGGACGGTGCATATGTTAGCTGCATACTGGGGATTTGTATTCCTGTCTCTTCACCAGGGTCTCCACTGGGCCGTCATGATTGGAATAGCGAAAAAGCAGGTAAAAGCCAAGTCATCTGTTTGCTCAGTGATTGTGAAAATTCTGGGGATTCTGATTGCGGGATACGGCGGCTATGCGTTTGGACAACGTCAGATTGCTTCCTATATGTTTCTTCAGTCCATGTTTGTGTACTTTGATTTTGAGGAACCGTTGGTATTCTTCATTCTTGATTATATGGCAATTATGGGGCTGTTTGTAGGGGGTGGATATTACGTTTCCAAAGGTTTGAAAGGACTTGGAAAGAAGAAATAGGTTTAAATAACAGATTAAAAAAATGGAGGATATATGAATGAGAAGGAAACGTATATTGGCAATCGCAGTTTCTTTTGGAATGGCGTTATCTGTGACGGCGTGTGTGAATAAGAAAGAGGAAAATAAAACGGAACAGGAGCAGGAGCGTAATACTGTAGAAGCAGAAACTACCAAGGCTGATAGGGACAGAAAGATTCTGATTGCTTATTTTTCAGCTGGAGAAAACAGCGATGTAGATGTGGCTTCATCAGCAAGTGTGACAATAACGGATGGTGAAGCAAAAGGGCGTCTTCGCGTTATTGCAGATATGATTGGGAATGAAACAGGGGGAGACATTTTTTCAATCCGGACCGCTGTGGAATATCCCGGAGACGGCGGGGAATTAATCGACTATGCAGCCAAAGAGCAGGAGGAAGATGTACGTCCGGAGCTGACAACCCATATTGAGAATCTGGAGGCTTATGATACAATCTTTGTTGGGTATCCTAAAATGGAGCAAGGTTTTTGCTGTGTATAGCGTCTACCCAGTTAAAATACAACTGAATATAGCCACACGATACACAAAGCATAGGAAAAAATGTGTATGCAGTAAGTGGGAAATATAATGACTAGCAGGAACAGGTAACTAGTTAGAGGGGTAGGACTTAGGTCAAGTGTTTCTGAATAGGATGTTCAGGTGTGGACTGAAGGATTAAATATAAAAAGTATCATAAAAAAGTCCCGTCTACTACTGGGGAACAGTTGCAGAACAGGACCTTTCTTTAATCAATATCATTAGAATCACATGCTGATAATAAAGCACGAGCATATTTTTGCCCAGAAGAAACAACTAGTTTTTTGGTTATGATAAATATCCAAAGCAATAAAAAAAGAAAATGGATTACAAAGCCAACGAGTATTTTGCTTATGTTAATAGAAACCGAATCTGTAAAGGATAGATACATTAATATAATATTAGTGATAATACCGATACAGGACACTGTAATTCCATGAGCTTTTAAACCAAGTAAATTATACGAAAAACCAAAAATAGCATTTTCTTCTGCAATTAATGGAAATTTTGTAGAATCTCTGGTTTTGGTAATCAACCATGTTACAGCAGTGGAAACATAAGGAATCATTTCGGCATCATCATTAGATATTTTAAATTCATCTATGTGTTCTTTTAAAAATTTATAATATCTTTGCTTAGTAACCGTATCAATTTTTGAATTTGATGGAAGTAAAAATTCTTGTGCTGGAAGAATAGTTGGAAAACATCTTTTCATTGCAGCAACACCAGGGATACGGCAATAAACGATTACTAAATTACAAATTCCATAAATAATTACAGCTATAATCAAAGTTGATGATAAATCATGTATTTCAGGTATAAGAAGGTATAATTCCAAAAGCCATGGGGCTAAGAAAATTATACCGACACTAATGCGAGCTCTAAAATTGTATGATCCGAAATTAGAAAAAAGTTCTTTGATATTATCCCCTCCTTACAATTTGCAAAAACTTACCTCAAGACGTTGTACAATATCATCGGATTTATTAGTATTATAAAGGAGGAGTTCAGATTCTGTAAGATCAAAGTCAAAACCATAGAGTTCTCCTTTAAGTAAATCTGCATAATTTGCTTCGTTTTGATGAGGAAGATATATAATTTTTCCAGGAAGTTTAAGGGAAGAAAGATGAATCGCGCCATCACATGTGATGGCAACGATTCTTTCCTCTTTAATCTTATTGTATTGTAAAAAATTTTTTACGAACACATTATGCCCTACAATAAATAAGATATCTAAGCAGTTTGTGGGAAGACTGCTCAATTGGATGTAACTATCATTGTTAGAGCTAACTATCAGCCATAAATGAAATGTCTCATAAAAGAATTTTTGACGAGCAATCAATTCTTCACTTAAACATTCTTGTAATATGACCTGCATAATCAAACTCCCAAAACTCTTCCGGTTTTAACAGAGGAAGATGAGAAAATAGAGCTATTGATAGTAATATTTCCAGACTTTTTGGTGATATAGGCCCTATGACCTGTAGCGATCAGGTTGTCTGAACCGCCATTTGTATTTCCTGTATTATCCGAAACAATATACACGGAATATATTTGGTCTGATTTCTTTTCGAATATTTTTTCGGCTTGCTTATTTTTTCCATGATGAGGAAGCTGCACAGCATCATAATTACGGACAATGTCCTCGATTGCTGGGAATGAGCAGTCACCGCAAAGTAATAGGCTATGTATACCAAGTTTGACGCTGACTTGGATGCTTGTAGCGTTTACTGCGGTTTCTCCATCCATTGTATCGCCTTCACGTCCATCTAAACGTTTGGCAACGGTTTCAATCATATAATCGAAATCGGGACCAACAATGCTGACTTCACTGCACAAGTCCTCGGGATGTTCATAAATATCCTCTAATGGTGCGCCAGTAAGTTTTGCGATATTATTATACAAAACTAAGATTTGCTCTGCAACGGAATCTCGAGTTTTGCGTTTATCGTCAATTTTTTCGAGAATTTTATCTTTGTACTTTAGGAGTAATGTTGTACGAATGACAGAGAGTTTGTCTTCGTTTAAAAGTTTTAGAATACCATCAAAGTGATCTGAATCGTTGTGCGATAAGATAAGCTTGGCCTTGTCAAAACCATTCTGGTTCATATAGTCAATAGCTACATTGGCATGAGCCTCATGACCGCAGTCATAGATGATTAATTCAGTTCCTGTATTGATTAAGATACAGTCACCATAGTTTGTTGTTTCTGAGTTGTCATATTCTTTTGAACTTAAAACAATAATTTCTTTCAATAAGATTCTCCTTTGCTCTGTGAAGTATTGTTTGCGAGTTACATATATGTAAACAATAATCGAAGAAACCGAATAAACGTTCCCGTTGAAGTCTGGAGAAATTTATGATAATCTAAAAGAAAAGTTAACACTTCTTTAGGGACCAGTAGTTGGAGCTACTGGTTTCTTTGATTATTGGGATTTTTAGCAGTCTAATAACAGGAGTGCTAAGTCGAGATTATTATATCCTTGCTTCCAGTTAATGTCAATAGAGAAAATTAAAAAAATGTAATATTTTATAACAAAATCGAGAAAAGATACTGTGAAACCTTGACTGTATCGGGCAAAAATGTTATAAAATATAGTATGGAGGAGAATGGAGATATGTTTACTAATATTAAGCTTAAAAATTTTAAATCATTTAAGAATGTGGAGATTGATTTTCAGTCTAAAAAGGGAAAAAGCAAACCATTAATAATAATCTATGGCGAAAATGGAAGCGGAAAAACAACTATTTCACAAGCATTTCTAGCGTTAAAGCGTACGATGACAACAATGCAGGTCAAAGGTATGCTTAAAGATTTGTTGGATGAAAAGTTTAGTCCACCAGAAGATTTTCCACTAAAACCTGATGTAATGTTGAAAATATTAAGATCGAAATTATCTATAAATGGAATTGAAAATCTTATTGAAGAATATAAGATGATTAATTCGAATGAGAATATGTCTTTGGAATACGAATTTAATATAGATGGTGGAAGTGGATGTTATTATGTAGAAATGGATGCCTACAATATTATCAAGGAACGTTTAGAATTTAGGCTTAATAAAAAAAGAGGCTGTTATTTTAATATTGAGGATGATGATGTTTACATAAATGAAAAAATATTTGAGTCCAAGGAATTTTATGAGTTAATCAGTAATCAAATAGAAATGTATTGGGGCAAACATACATTACTTTCTATTCTTTATTTTGAAATGGGAGATAAGTCTGATACATATATTAATTCAAATATATCAATTAATTTAATGAAGCTAATGACAGCATTTGAAAATATTAATTTTCGGATACCTAGAGATTCAGAAGGGCAAAGTTTAACATTAAATGCGGAAAACCAATTTTTTGGACATCTTGTAAGTGGGACTATTGAGAAGAAAGACAAGAATAAATTAGATGAAGTAGAAATACTCATTAATCAATTTTTTAAATCTCTGTTCAATGATGTGGTAAAAGCCTTCTATAAAAAATCAGGAACCAAGGATGGAATACAGTATGATTTGTTTTTACGCAAGCGTATAGAAAATTATGAATTTGATATTGATTTTAAACTTGAGTCGAATGGGACAAAAGAGATTATGGAACTATTGCCATATTTAGTTTCTGCTGTTTCTGGAAGTTGTGTAATTATAGACGAATACGGAATTGGGATTCATGATTTATTAGCAACAAAACTGTTAGCTGCTATAGGACATCAAATTAAAGGACAATTAATCCTTACAACACATAATACTTTGCTTATGGATTATGCAGAAGTGAATCCGGAGGCGCTATATTTCATTATGAATGATAAAACATTCAAAAAGTCTGTTAAGTGCGTGACAGAAATCGAAGAAAGGTTACATCCAAATTATAATTATAGGAAACGCTATTTTACGAATAATTTGTATAAGGATGCAATACCAGATTCAGACAATAACATTAGTTTACAAGACTTGGCCCGTTTGTATTGAATATGTATATAACTAGAATAAGAAGGAGATATTCGTGGCAGAAAACCAAAACATAGAATGGAAAGAATCTTGGCGTGATGAATATTTGAAATGGATATGCGGTTTCGCAAATGCTCAGGGCGGCAAGATGTATATTGGAACTGATGATAACGGTATTGTAATTGGCGTACCAGACAGTAAAAAGCTACTTGAAGATATACCTAATAAAGTACGAGATATTCTTGGTATTATTGTGGATGTTAATTTGCTTACACAAGAGGACAAGGATTATATTGAAATCTGTGTCAATCCGAGCAGTTATCCAGTCAATTACAAAGGAGAATATCATTATCGGAGCGGCAGTACAAAGCAGCTTTTAAGAGGAGCGGCTTTGACAGAGTTTCTATTGTCTAAAACAGGATATAAATGGGATGCCGTTCCGGTAGATGGTGTTACTGTTGAAGATTTGGACAAAGAAAGTTTTGATATTTTCAGGCGGGAGGCCCTGCGGAGCGGTCGAATGACGGAAGAAGATTTAAATATGAGCAATGAACAACTTTTGGACAGCCTTGGTCTTTTTGAGCAAGGCAGGTTGAAACGTGCGGCAATTCTTCTGTTTCATCGCAATCCGGAAAAATGGGTTACAGGTGCGTATATCAAAATTGGATATTTTGGAGAAGGTTCTGACCTGCGTTATCAGGACGAGATTCATGGCTCATTATTTATACAGGCAGACAGGGTTATAGAATTGATTTACTTGAAGTATATGAAGGCAATGATATCTTATGACAATGTTACCAGAATTGAAACATATCCGCTTCCGAAAGCGGCTGTCAGGGAGGCGGTATATAATGCGATTATTCATTCTAATTATGCAGCATTAGTTCCGATACAGATTCGGATTCATGAAGATGCAGTGTATATCAGTAATGACTGTGTATTTCCGGTAGGCTGGACAGTGGAAACATTGATGGAACGCCATCGTTCGCAACCTTATAATCCAAATATTGCCAATGGATTTTTCAGGGCAGGATATGTAGAAACGTGGGGACGTGGGATAGAGAAGATATGTGAAGCTTGCAAAAAGTATGGTGTTCCTTTGCCGGAATATAAAATTTATTTAGAAGATATTATGGTAAAATTTACACCTTTATTGAACTCTAAAGTGCCAAAAGAACAAAATGGCACTTTAAGTGGCACTTTAAATGGCACTTTGGAAGAAAAGATACTATTGACGATAAAGAAAAATCCTCATGCAACGCAGCAACAAATTGCGCTGGAGATTGATTGTTCTGAACGAAAAGTAAAACGCCTTATGAAAGCAATGCAGGAAGAGGGCATTATTGAACGTATCGGCGGTCGAAAATTAGGACAATGGATTGAAAAATAAAGGTTACTTTGACAAGACATATGAAGAAAAAGATTCCGCTTAAACAGAAAATCTATCTGCCGGAACATTTTAAAGGTAATGTGGCTCAATCGTTTCAAAAAGAGTCTGACCAGAGAATATTGTACTGGGATTTTGATAAAGATCTTGATGAAAAGATAAAGATGCAGATAGAAATACTTCTGAATGAAATTGTAAGAACAATAAAAAACAGAGAAGATAGACGAAACAGGTACTTGCTTCCGCTAAAGTGCCTGTTTTGCTATGCTGAAAAAAGCGGTCTAAAAAATATTATGAAAATGGAGAAAAATCAGGAGCCGGAATATTATTCTATGCTGAAAAGAGAATATGACAATATTTGTCCTGTTTTGCCGGAAAGTATTATTTGTGGAGTCTACGGAAATTGATTGGGAAGCCAATGTTTGGTTTGTTGAACGGTTGAATATTTTGTCTAAAAGATATAGCCGCAGTAACACGATTGATAGTTTTTCCTTTTTGGATATTGAGTTTGCTATTATAAAAGAATATTTTAATCGATTGACTATGCAAAATATTAAAGCCCAAAGTTATAACAACAAATTGCAGGTTATTTCGGCATTTTTATGCTACCTACAAGTGACTGGTTGCATTAGTGAGTTTTCTAGTCCAATTGCGTTGTATTATAAGAAGAATTATCCGACTGTAAATGAAATAGACAAATTAGATCAAAAACTGGATTTGTTATCGGCTCATCTCAGGAAATTTCCAGAACAGCTGCGAATAATGAGTCTAATTCTACTTTTTACAGGAATTAGAAAAGGCCAATTATTTCTTTTAAGAAATGCGGATTTCTATTATAAAGATGAGCATAGCTGGATGAAGGTGCCGGATACTACCAGAAGTATCCCTGTTCCTGACATCCTGCATTGGCTTGTCCTGAAATATTCGAATAGAAATCGCATACATATAGAAAATCTGCTTTTCCTAAATGCTGGTAAGAAGTTTACTGCGGAAGGCTTCCAAAATGCAATCATGAAAGAGTGCAGAAAGGCAGGTATATTGACAGATGAATATGTGTTTAAAGGAAACGGCTATCAGAAAGAATTGTGTAAGACATTTTATCGGAACGGTACTTCGATTCAGACAATCCGTGATTATATGGGTTATTCAACGGATGAAATTGTAAAGAAAAATATTGGACTGGTTGATGAAGAACTCGCTAAAAAATCCATGGAATATTATGAAAAGATGGAAAACAACCTGGGAGGGAATTTATTAATGACGAAATACGATAAGATAAATGAAGTCAACCGCCAGGAAAGCAGAAGAAAAATAGCACTTGCTGTTGAAGAAATCCGCAGAACGGCTTCGGAAGGAAAATCATTATCAGTGGCCGAACTTTCGCAAAATACAGGTTTGTCCAGAGGATTTTTTTATAAGAATTAGGAAGTAAAGTCTGTGTTGAATGAAGAACGAGAAAAGGCCGATCAAGGTAAAATGGCGCAGATTAAGCGGGAAGTGCGAGAGAAAAGCCTGGAAAAGCAGGTCGATATTTATCAGAATGAATTGAGGAGATTGCTGGAAGAAAACGAACGATTGAAAAAAGAGAATCTAAAGATGGCGAAAAAACTGGAAAAGATGTCAAAAAATAGAGATTTGACAGAACGGATGGACAGCTAAGCAAAATTGAAAAATGTGTATTGTGTAGAATAGCTATAAAATAAGGATTTTTTATTAAATGAGAGATTTTATTTTCCGAACTGGTGGGCAGATATGCCGATGGTGATGTACAGTTTCTTTGAGGAATATGATTTTTCAGGAAAGACGATCATTCCTTTCAATGTACATAATGGAAGCCGCTTTTCAGGTACGATTGAGACAATTCAGGAACTGGAACCAGATGCAGAGGTTATCAGGGATGGATTTACGGTTAGTGAACAGGATGTGACAGATGCTGCCGATGACGTGGCAGACTGGCTGGATGGCTTAGGATATTAGAAACTATAACTTATCAGGTAATATTTCAGGAAAGGCAGGAGATTGGTATGAAGGTAGTATTAGTAAATGGAGGTCCGCATAAAACAGGCTGCACTTATACAGCTTTATGTGAGGTTGCAGAAACGTTAAATAAAGAAGGGATTGAGACAGAGATTTTCTGGATTGGGAATAAACCGATAGGAGGCTGCATTGCCTGTAAGAAATGCCAGGAGAAGCAGAAGTGCGTATTTGATGATGTAGTCAATCAGTTCCGGAAAAAGGCTTATGAGGCAGATGGATTTATATTTGGAACCCCTGTTCATTATGGTGCAGCCAGCGGGAATGTGACGGCATTTATGGATCGGTTGTTCTACTCCGAATTGGGAGGCAATGCAAATAAAGCGTTTTATATGAAACCGGCAGCGGCAGTGATTTCAGCAAGACGTGCAGGAACAACTGCAACATTTGATCAGATGAATAAATATTTTACCATTCAGGAGATGCCGGTGGTATCCTCCAGATATTGGAATATGGTGCATGGGGCCAGTGCAGAACAGGTGAAGCAGGATGCCGAGGGGTTGTATACGATGCGGGTATTGGGAAGAAATATGGCTTATATGCTGAAATGTCAGGAAGCGGCAAGAAAAGCAGGTATACCTATGCCGAAGCAAGAACCGCCCATCTTTACAAATTTTATCCGATAAGAAGAATTGTGAGGGATGTAATGCAGCCAGATATTTTTGTCTGGCTGCATTTACTGAATCACAGAGAAGGAAAAGGTGAAAAAAGTGTGAAAAATCTTATTTGGTGTTGACCGGTAGTAGCTACCGTAAATTATACTATATATACATATGATACCACAAAGTGCATAGCAATCCATAGGTATTGTAGGAAAAATGTTTGTTGAACCCAACAACATAAATCTTTTAAATAAGGAGTAGAACAGAAATGAAGAAATTGACAGTTATGATTCTTTCAGCAACATTGGTTTTTTCTCTGGCTGCCTGCAGCAGTGAAAAAGAAGATGCCAATCAGACGACACAGACGGAAACATCTTCCAACAAAGTCGAAGAGAGCGAGAAAAGTGTAGAAAATAAATCTTCCCAGACTGTAGATAAGGTTTCAGAGAATCAAGAATCTGTTTCCGACGAAGGAAGTATTTTGATTGCATATTTTTCTGTCCCGGAGGATGTGGATACGGATGGCGCGGATGCAATTGCCGGTGCCAGCATCGTAGTGAAGGATGGTGAGAAATTAGGAAATGTGCAGTATATTGCGCAGACAATTCAGGAGACGATTGGCGGTGATTTATTCCGTATTGAAACCGTACAGGAATATCCATTGGATCATGAGACATTGGTAAATCAGGCTTCTGACGAACAGGCAGCGGATGCCCGGCCAGAACTTGCTTCACATATTGAAAATCCAGAGCAGTATGACACGATCATCCTTGGTTATCCGAACTGGTGGGGGAATATGCCGCAGCCGCTTTATACATTTCTTGAAGAATATGATTTTTCGGGAAAGACAATTATCCCATTTTGTCCTCATGGAGGCAGTGGTTTTTCCAGAACAGAAAGCACAATCCAGAAAATGCAGCCAAATGCGACTGTGAGCACCAATAGCTATAAAGTTTCAAGGGAAGATGTTGTTGACAGCGCAGAGGATGTCATTGCGTGGGCAAAAAGTCTTGGTTTGGGAAAATAAGTAGATTTTAAATAAAAGCGATGACAGAAACAAAAGGGAGTGCTATCCTAAAAGTGAGAAGATGAATAGCAATAGCAGGAGGTAAGAAATTTGTACAATCCACAGTTAGAAACATTTATCCGTGTAGCGGATGCCGGGAGTTTTAATAAGGCGGTTGAGTGGAATTATACGATTCCGTTTGGGATTCTCCATTCTACCAGACCCTCTGAAACAGTGAGGAAATTTTTGGAAGCAGTGAAACAGGTAGTGGAAGTTGGAAAATAAAGGAGGGTTTGATGGCTGTTTTTCGATTGATTTTAATCGCGGTAGAAATATTGGTGGGGATCTATGTATATTGCTATATTCGAAGAACCATGGAATTTTATGGTATGGATGTGAGAAAAATCCCATTTAAAATATCAGCAGTAGTTTTAGCCGTGGTCATAGCATTGGCTTGCAGAAATATGTGGAGTGTCAGGATTGTGATTATTCTTCATTTGCTGACGTTTGCGCTGCTGTTTGATGTGATTGCCCTGTTTACAAAAGTAATCTGCCATAAGCGACAGCCGGGGAAACTATATAGGTTCGGCAGAAGGCTGTATGGATGCGGTTTACTTCCCGTTGCAGCTGCCGCACTGTTGCTTATATATGGATTTTTTAATATGAACCATGTGATCAAAACGGAATATCTTTTGAAGACAGAAAAAAATCTGGGCGATTATAAAGTGGTTCTGATCACAGATACACATTATGGTACAATACAGGATACGGAAGTATTGAAAAATAAGATTGAAGAAATCAATGCGCAGAATCCGGATATTGTAGTGCTTGGGGGTGACATCGTAGAGGAGGGAACCTCAAAAGAGCAGATGCAGGAGGTTTTTCAGATATTAGGCGGAATTACAAATCATTATGGTATTTATTATGTATACGGAAATCATGACAGACAGCCATATACACAGAACCGGAGTTTCACAAACGAGGAATTGGAGCATGCCATAACCGAAAATGGAATTGTAATTTTGGAAGATGATTATGTAGAGATTCGTGATGATCTTGTCATTGCAGGGAGAGGGGATGCCGCATGGGGAAATGTTTCCGGAAGAGCATCCACAGAGGAGATATTGGATGGGATTGACCGGGAGAAATATATTATTCTGGCGGATCATCAGCCTGTGGAAGCGGAAGAAAACAGTGCACAGGGTGTGGATCTGGAGATTTCCGGACATACGCATGCGGGACAGGTCTGGCCCGTTGGCGTTTTGTCAGAACTGGCAGGAATATTGAATTATGGAGAATATCAAGAAGGTGCATGTAAAGTGATTGTATCTTCCGGATTTACCGGATGGGGATATCCAATCAGAACAGAAGAGCATTGTGAATATGTGGTGATCAATATAGAAAGCGACTGAAAAATAAATCAATAGAGAGGATAGATCACATGAATAATTTTATTTTTGAGAATACGACAAAGACGATCTTTGGAAAAGTATCTGACAAGGGAGAAAGGAATTTAGAAATAGGAAAAAGATAACCGTTTTTTAGTGACATGAAGCAACTCAAATGATGTGGGACTTGCGAAAGTATAAAAAAGGTATTATAATGAAAACACAGTGTAGCTGTTAAGACACAGTGCCTGTGATATGCAGGTAAAGAGATAAAACAGCAGCAGTGTAACGAGTTGAAGGAGGAATCAGAACATGGCAAAAGTTTCCAAAGATATGACTATCGGTGAGTTGATCAGATTAGATCAGAATATTGCAGCTATCCTGATGAGAGCAGGTATGCATTGTATCGGTTGTCCGTCTGCTCAGGGCGAGACACTCGAAGAGGCGGCTATGGTTCACGGAATGGATGCTGACGTGCTGGAACAGCAGATCAATGATTTTCTTGCAGGACAGGCATAAGAAAAGAATAAGGGATGAGACTTTTTTGTCTTGTAGTGATACAGAAAAATCCGCAGCAGATGATTTGCTGCGGGTTTTTCTATTAAGCGCCATTATAAACTTGTCAGTTGCTGCAACGCCTGTTTGGCAACGATCAAAGTTCCATGCTCATGGAGATATGCTTCTGAGGCAGCGGAAAAATTGGTGCCGGTTCCGTACTCAGACAAGATATTGCAAACTTTATTAAAGTCTTCTGGTGTGTAACCGGATTGATGGAGTACCAGATGGTAGTTCCCCTCTTTTTCATTTTTATATAAAGAGTTCCTGCCGGTAAAATATCCGTTGAGTCCATGGGCAGCAAGGATTGCGTCATCCAGAGACTGAAAAATAAATGCATGAATTAAATTTACAGGCACATCTTTCTGTCTGGAGGTATGATCCTTTGCATCCTTTTTTAATTCCTGCAGCTTTTTCTTGGCCTCGGTCAGTTTATGGAAGATATCGATGATGTCATCTGCACCTGCCATCTGCGGAACTTCAGCGGAAGCACCGTCATTACCGTCAGGAGCAAATTTTGAAAAACGAGTGTCCAATTCTTCCGGATCGTCTACCTTTGTGATGATGAGGACAATGCTGTCTGGTGATATGGGAATTGCTTCCACCATCAACGGAGAATTATCAGAGTCAAAACCAAACTCCTTTTGTGCCTGCTGCATCATATCCTGAAACAGATTCTTGGCTTTCTCGGTTCCGTAAGCCAATTCACTTAGTTTAATTTCCCGGTTTGCCAAATCATCGCTGGTAAGCGTGCAACGAATCTGATTGTCATTAATTTTTTCTATTTTCATAAAATCACATCCTTTTTAGTCGCAACAGCGAAATACTGTCAATGGCTGCTTGTTTCATACGATAAACAATCAGCAGTCATTTCATAAGGCAGATGGCTGCAAGATGCTATCGTTACATATAGTATATACCATCAACCTTAAAGATGTAAAGAACTTCACGTTTTTTTTAGAATTTACTTGAAAAAATTCCACATATGAGTATAATTAGTAGTAAGAAGTGACAATGATGGATACGTGGTAAGAGAGGAAGTGATACTTTCAAGATACCAATATTCATGAGTCTTTAATACATTTCGCAAGCTTTGGCAATTCGCCGGTTCAGATTTTTCGACAGGATATCTATATTTTAATCAATTTATTTCCCAAGTGATATCAAGCAGATAAAATCATGTGTCTGTTATTGCAGTTCTTATGACATGAAACCAGGTAGCACAACATTTCATCCGGAGCGTATTCAATGTCTGGTGTATAGGAATAACGATTTTGTGCCTTATAGTTGTTAAGGTCTATAGTTGCTGCCTTTGAGCAGTAATTTACAAAATGTTACATATACGAGGTTTTCTGATGATTGGCCGTGTTCCTGTTAGAAATTTAGTTTAGAGAGGATGGCGCATGATTGATAGGAAAGTATATCGCGGAAGTATGGAGCGGCTTTGCGCCTAAGAAAAAGTATGAAAAAATTGGATTATACTCGGATGGAAGCACTGCAGTCTGAACTGATGGAATTTCAGAACAGAATGATCACATTAACTCTTGATGGAAGAAAAAGTAGTCCGGAAGACATCATACACGCATATGAAATTGCAGAAAAAGGAACTTATATGCGTGACTATATTGATAACGATGGTATCATTGAACAGGTGGATTTTATATATGTAAAAGAGGACGAACATCCTTTGTAGAGCAAAGTAAGATGGCACTGCCTGTTTGAATGTCAGGAAAAATCTGACGGCAGATCATGGGTCCCTTGTGCATAACACTGCCGTCAGATTTTGTCAGAATGAAGAAATTAACACTTGCCCTTAAATAGGGGTTCTTGTATACTGGATATAAATGATGTTGGGGTCAAAAGGTATTTTGCCCCCTATGATACACGGATTGTTCCGCATTTCATGCTCCCGCAATCCTAAAAACATTCGAAATCCGCCCTATTCGGGCTACTTTCTCATGTTTTACGGGTCCCAAAGTCATGCTTTTTCATGCAAGCATGAAACGCATAACCTTTTGACCCTGGTATCATATAAATGCGAGTAGGAAAGGATCCCTTTTTATGAAGAAAAAAGTAATACCGGTTTTGATTGTGATCGGTTTGATTTTTATTATCGGAATTGTCGGGGTAATCAGTTTTTTTATCAATCGGTATACACCGACAGATGAGATGGAGGATTTGGAAGTATATTATGGCCTGACGGAAGAAAGACAGGCAGCATTGATTATCAATGATGAGATTTCTGATATTCCCGGAATCTGGCGGAATGAAGAAGTGTATATGAGTTATGAAGCAGTATGGAAGCTTCTGGATACACAGTTCTATTGGGATGATAGCAGTCAGAAGATGTTATTGACTACTCCGGAAGGTATCCGGCAGATTGCAGCAGGTGATACGGGATATACTACAGAGAACGGGGCCCCTGTTCTGATTGCTGATGAAGAGGGAAAACCTTATCTGGCAGTCCATTTCATTATGCAGGTTACAGATATTGAATGTGCAGTTTTTTCAGAGCCGGCAAGGGCAGTGATACGGACGAAGTGGACAGATCTGCAGCAGGTTCAGGTGACAAAGGATACTGCTGTCAGGGTAAAAGGTGGTATTAAGAGTAAGGTGCTTCAGAACGCAGCACAGGGGGATACCCTGATTCTTCTGGAGGCGCTTGATAATTGGTCCAAGGTATCCACAGAGCAGGGATGTATTGGCTATGTGGAGAATGAAGCGTTGACTGTTCCGGAGGATGTACCTGTCCGCGCGGTGGATACGTCTTTGCAGTTTTCACAGATTATCAGGGATGGTAAGATTAATCTGGGATGGCATCAGATCACGAATGCGGAAGGGAACGCAGCATTACCGGACCTTGTGGCGAATACTTCCGGTCTGAATGTAATTTCACCTACATGGTTTAAGTTAGAAGATAACGATGGAACAGTTACATCTCTTGCTAGCCGTGAGTATGTAGAGCAGGCACATGCTATGGGATTGGAAGTCTGGGGACTGATTGATAATTTTAGTGATCATGTTACCACGCAGGAAGTTTTGGCTGATGGGGCAAAAAGGGCAAGTATTATCGATCAGCTGATGGGGTTTGCAGATTCCAGCGGTATGGATGGAATTAATGTCGACTTTGAACAGTTATCACAGGAGGGGATTCCTCATTTCCTGCAGTTTTTAAGAGAACTGACTTTGAAGGCTCATGAAAAAAATCTTGTAGTTTCGGTTGATAATCCGGTTCCACAGAATTATAATAGATATTATAAGCGCGGAACCCAGGGAAAGATTGTGGATTACGTGATTATTATGGGGTATGATGAGCATTATTCAGGTGGAGAGGAAGCAGGATCAGTGTCTTCTCTTCCGTTTGTGGAGGATGGCATCCGGCAGACGCTTAAAGAAGTGCCGGCAGAAAAGGTAATCAATGCGATTCCTTTCTATACGAGGGTATGGACAGAGACTTTTGGTCAGGAACTGCCAACCAGTGAGGTTTTGAGTATGGATGGAGCAGACCGCTATATTCAGGAACACCAGATGGCGAAGACCTGGGATGCAAAGTTGGGGCAGAATGTAGCAATTTCTGAAAATGATGCGGCACGTTATACGATCTGGGTAGAGGACGAACAATCCATAGAAGAGAAGATGAAGGTGATTCAAAGTTATGGTTTGGCTGGTGTTGCACAGTGGAGACTTGGTCTGGAGAGAAGTACGGTTTGGGAGATTATTAACCGGTATTTGAAATAAGGTGCCCGCAGAAATATGGAAACAGCAGCAAGAGGAACAAAAGACAGGAGGAGTATATATGGGTAAAAACAATGGAGATTTGTTTAGAACCACGTTGATGGGAGGATACGATAAAGATGATGTTTCGGAAGGTATTACCAGAATGAAAGATGAGAATTATGCAGAGAAGACAAGACTTCTCAATACGATTAAGGAAAAAGATAAAAAAATAGCAGAGCTGACCGAGAAGCTCAATCAGAGAGAACAGCGAATTGCGGTTCTTGAACAGGATATCAGAGGAAAATATCAGACTTATATTGATAATTATGACAGCATTGCAAGGCTTGTATTTGAAGCGCAGCTTCGTGCGGATACGATCATAAAGGATGCAAATGAGCGAAGTGAACAGATCTTAGAACAAGCGCAGGCAGCGGCACAGAATTGCCTGGAATCGGTGCAAAATGAGGTTGATGAGAAATTATCGGAAGGAAAGAAAAAGTATCTTGCGGTACAGGAGGAATTAAACAGCACAGTGGAATTGATCAATCAGGTTCAGCGCCGGATCATGGAGTCCTGTAGAGAGGTACATAGTATTGCAAGTACAATTCCCGTATTTATGCAGGATCTGGAAGATGATATGGAAGAGGAGATTATTGAACATCGGTCATTAGAGAAATCCGTGCTGCCGGTATTGGAACCGGAAGAAGAAAGTCTGGATGAAGAAGATGAGATGTATTAAATATAAAAGAAGATAATGAAAAAAACTTCCCGGGCATATAATAGAAGAAAGAAGTCCGGGGAGATTTTTTTTGAAGAAGAAATGGATGGAGTTGATGATGGCAGTTTTGCTTTTGGCGGGAATCTTTGGTCTGTCAAGAGAAGGAGCAAGGCTTGTAAGCCAGCAGAAAGAAGAAGGCCTTACGGTGGTTCTGGATGCCGGACACGGCGGGACGGATCCCGGAAAGATAGGTGTCAATGGTGAAAAAGAAAAAGAATTAAATCTGGAAATTACGATGCTGCTGAAGGAAAAACTGGAGAAGCAGGGGATACAGGTTGTGTTGACCAGAGATTCCGACGGCGGTCTGTATGATGAACAATCTAACAATAAGAAAGTACAGGATCTGCAGCGAAGGTGTGAGCTGATACATAAAACATCGCCCAGATGTGCCGTCAGTATTCATCAGAACAGTTACACCACACCGGAGGTAAAAGGTGCACAGGTATTTTATTATACGAATTCTGCCGAGGGGAAGAAGTTGGCGGAAGGGTTGCAGACGGCATTGGTAGAAGGCGTGGACCCTGAAAACCACAGGGAGGCGAAAGGGAATACCAGTTATTATTTACTGAAAAAGACAGATGTTCCTTTGGCCATTGTGGAATGCGGCTTTTTGAGTAATCCGGAGGAAGCAGGGCTTCTGGCAACCAAAGAGTATCAGGAAAAAGTTGCAGAGGCAGTTTGTACCGGTATCTTAAAGTATTTGGAAAAAAGTGATTAATTCCGGTGAACAGTCAGAAACGGGTTTTCAATTGACAATGAACATGGTATAATGAGTGAAAGTAATAGAAAAGGTTACTGCAAAAGATAAAGAATGTTATGGGAATTCGCATAGCAAAATTTCAGAAAGAAGTACATGATAAAATGAAAGCGGAAATCGTTACGATGACAGAAGAACAGCCGGATATTTTGGTACTTGAAAGAGCAGGGGAGATTCTGCAGCAGGGGGGACTGGTGGCGTTTCCTACAGAGACAGTGTACGGATTGGGCGGAAACGCTCTGGACCCTGAGGCATCCCGGAAAATCTATTCGGCAAAGGGAAGGCCTTCGGATAATCCGCTGATTATACATATTGCAGATATGGAGCATTTGTATCGGATTGTAAGGCAGGTTCCGAAAAAGGCAGAGACACTGGCAGAGAGGTACTGGCCTGGTCCATTGACTATGATTTTTAAAAAGGCAGACTGTGTTCCTGTTGAGACAACAGGAGGACTGGACAGTGTTGCAGTGCGTATGCCGGGGAATCGTATTGCGTTGGAGCTGATTCGGCAGGCAGGAGGATATGTGGCGGCACCCAGTGCAAATACATCAGGAAGGCCAAGCCCTACGTTGGCATCCCATGTGGCAGAGGATTTGGGTGACAAGATTCCTATGATTATTGATGGGGGATTGACAGATATCGGTCTGGAATCTACAATTGTGGATTTTACAGAACGGGTGCCTACGATTCTGCGGCCTGGATATCTGAATCAGCAGATGCTGGAAGAGGTGATCGGTGAAGTACAGATTGATCCGGGAATTCTGGCAGCAGACAGCAAGATAAGGCCCAAAGCGCCGGGAATGCGGTACAGGCACTATGCACCACATGGGGATCTGGCAATTGTAGAAGGCAGCATGGAGGATGTGATACAAAAGATTAATGACCTTGTCAGAATTCGTACATCAGAAGGAAAAAAAGCGGGGGTTATTTGTACGGATGAGACATTTTCCCGATACAGCCGGGGAAAGATAAAGAGTATTGGGACACGCTCCAGTGAAGAGAGTATTGCCATGCATCTGTATCAGGTATTGCGGGAGTTTGATGAAGAAGAAGTGGACTATATCTACTCAGAGGCGTTTGATACGCCGCGCATGGGACAGGCAATTATGAATCGCCTGTTAAAAGCTGCGGGACATGAGCGGATTGAAGCATAATTGAGGTGACGGCAGTGAAGCAATACGACAGAATAATATTTGTGGATTCGGATGATACCACGCGTGCACCAATGGCAAAGGTGATTATGAAAAGTAAATTTCTTCTGGCTTCTATGGAGATTTGTTCCAGAGGGCTGGTGGTACTGTTTCCGGAACCTATGAATCAAAAGGCTGAGGCTGTTTTGATCAGTAACGGATACGATACGAAAAGTCATGCGGCTGCTCAATTGATGCAGGAGGATATTCATGAACGTGTTTTGATTCTCACAATGGAGGATTCCCAAAAAGCAAAGATTTGGGGAAACTATGAGAATGCGGTTCATGTCTATACGATTGCGGAATTTATTGGGTTAAGCGGAGAAGTTATGCCGCTTTATGGGGAACCTTTAGCAGCATATGGAAAATGTTATGAAACTCTGGAAGCCTTGGTTTCAGGGATTGTAATACAGTTAAACGAGGAGGAATTGCGAAAATGATAGCTTTGGGATGCGATCATGGCGGATTTGAATTAATGCAGGAGGTTAAGAGATATCTGGAAAAAGAAGGATTGGAATACCAGGATTTCGGATGTTACAGCACAGCGTCTGTAGATTATCCGGTATATGCCAGAAAAGTGGCGCATGCCATATTGGATGGAACCTGCGACAAGGGAATTCTGATCTGCGGCACAGGAATCGGAATTTCGATTGCGGCGAATAAGATTTCCGGAATCCGTGCAGCACTTTGTACAGACTGTTTTTGTGCGGAGGCTACACGACTTCATAATGATGCCAATATTCTTGCAATGGGGGGACGAGTTGTAGGACCGGGCCTTGCTGTTAAGATTGTAGATACCTTTCTAAATACACCGTTTTCAGGCGATGAGCGTCATGCAAGAAGGATTCATTTGATTGAGAATGAAGAATGAGGAACGGCGGGTATAGAAAGAGTTAAAGTGCAAAAAGATCAGGAATGATTCATACATAGTGGAAGAAGGGGGTTTACAATGGCAAAAACAGTAGTTATGGAGCATCCGTTGATTCAGCATAAGATTGGAATTATACGCCGCATTGATACCAGCTCAAAAGAGTTTCGTGAGATGATCAGTGAAGTGGCTATGCTGATGTGTTATGAGGCGACAAGGGAGCTTCCATTGGCGCCGGTAGAGATTGATACGCCGATTTGTCATACCACAGTGAAGGAACTGGCAGGAAAGAAGATGGCAGTAGTACCGATTCTTCGTGCCGGACTTGGAATGGTCGAGGGAATGCTTGCCATGATTCCGGCGGCAAAAGTCGGACATATCGGACTTTATCGTGATCCGGATACGTTGAAACCAGTGGAGTATTACTGCAAACTACCTTCGGATATTGCCAATCGTGAGGTGTTTGTCACAGACCCGATGCTGGCTACCGGAGGCTCGGCTGCTGCGGCAATTACTTTGCTGAAGCAAAAGGGTGCGAAGAAGATTCATTTTATGTGTATTATTGCAGCGCCGGAAGGTGTTAAAAAGATGCAGGAAGAGCACCCGGATGTAGATATTTTTATTGGTGCATTGGATGATCATTTGAATGATCATGGCTATATCGTACCGGGGCTTGGAGATGCGGGAGACCGTATCTTTGGAACAAAATAAGAAGTGCAATACAAAACTGCCGTACCGGAAAACAGGATGATGCAGGGAAAGGAAAAATCTCTGTTCTTGGTTTTTAGACACGGCAGTTTTTTTCGCAATCGCCTAATAACAGAATGATCGGAAAGGAGAAGGCGGCATGGAACATAGGAGTGAAAAAAGAAAAGATTATATTTCGTGGGATGAGTATTTTATGGCAGTGGCGAAGCTGGCAGGGATGCGCTCCAAGGATCCCAATTCGCAGGTGGGAGCTTGTATTGTAAGTTCGGATAATAAAATTCTTTCTATGGGATATAATGGATTTCCCAAGGGGTGCTCAGATGATGTGTTTCCCTGGGGACGGGAAGAGGAAGATCCTCTAAAAAGTAAATATTTTTATGTGACACACAGTGAATTGAATGCGATTCTGAATTATCGGGGGGGAAGTCTTGAGGGAGCCAAACTTTATGTTTCCATGTTTCCGTGTAATGAATGTGCAAAGGCGATCATTCAGGCCGGAATTAAGAATGTGATTTATGATTGTGACAAATATGATAAGACCCCTGCTGTGATTGCATCAAAAATGATGTTTCAGGCAGCAGGGGTAACATTTCAAAAGTATAAACCGACCAACCGTACCATAGAGATTACGGTGTAGGCAGGAAAACGTTATTCATTTTTGGGCTCTGTCAGCGTCCGCGGCTTTACCTTCCTTGCCAGGTAGATAAATGGTGTATCAGCCAGACTGGTAATTACGAAGATGACATAACTGGAGAATGCGATGTTGATTAATACAGGCAGCTTGTACATTCCCCAGAAAGCACCGAAGGTATAGAGAACGGTGTTCAGAAGCTGGGAAATCAAAGTGGAGCCGTTGTTTCTGAGCCAAAGAAATTTTTTGGAATCTCCGCAAAGCCGGGTGGTCATGTTCCACCATCTGTGGTAGGCCCAGACGTCAAAGCGCTGGCAGATGGCATATACGATAAAGCTTGCAAACATCAGCCGTGGTGTATTGGAGAAAATAGTTTTGATGCTGGGCTGTGCCCAGTCATTGGCATTGGGTTGATAGAGCATCCAGGACTGGGAAATCAGGATAAAAAGAAGAGAAGTCAGAATTCCCAGATTTACGGATTTTTGTGCGGCCTTTTTTCCGGACAATTCACTCAGAATATCGGTTACCAGAAAAGTGGAGGCGAATAAGATGTTGCCCAATGTTTGTTCCATGCCGAAAGCATCGACCATAATCAGCACTTCGATATTGGCGGTAATGGTGGCGATACAGGTAAAGGCGTGGAGTCCGGAGTCGCCGAACAGGTAGTAAAACAGCAGAATACTGCCGAAAATTACAAGTAAACTTCCGATTAGTAATAATTCATTCATCATGTTTTTCTCCTTTGTTCCCGGAATTTTCGTTTCCTCCGACTCCAAAATCTGTATTGTGCAGTAAAATGTCTACCCGGGGATTGTGAATATAATCATGATATAGTTTCCGGGCAAAAATCTGGATGACCGAAGAATCCGGTTTCACTTCCGTAGTATTTTCAACCATAATATTGACACATACTCTGTCAAAATAAGACAATCCGGTTTCAATATCTTGCCGCATGGAAGCTTCCGTCTGACCGGTGAGACCAAAAAGCAGACATACTTCATCTGCATAATCGGCAATCTCCTCCGGAGTGGCATCTCCCATGCCCTTGTTCATAACTTCCCGGCGGAAGACAGGGTCAAAAGTCTCCACTCCCATCTTGAGCTTTAATTGAATGCCAAGCCCTGCAAAATGCGCTTTCCAGTCAGCAATCTCCCTCCTGTGAATCCAGTGTGTTTCAAAGTGAAGCTGCCGGATTCCCTTATCCAGACAGACATCTTCGATAGTCTTCAACGTCTGAGCATCCAAATCTGTAAAACTCCCCGAATTAATCACCTCCAGAATATGAAAACACCCGGTAACCTTCTGTAGTTCCAAAAGATTTATACGGAAATTTTCTTCCTCATCAGGAGAAGAATCCAGGTGATAATCGCAGAAACGACATCTGCGCCAACGACACCCTGTCCCCCGGAGCATCAAAATCTCACGGGGATTTTTGTCAGTAATAACACTATAACGAATCTGGCTGGCCATGGTAACTCCTTTCTTAAATCCTCAAACACACTCAAATATATCCATAGTAAACGGACATGTCTGCTGACGCAGACATCACCATATATGAAAGTCAGATGCTCCGTGCTTTGCACTCCCGCATCTGCCGCCAGTATTCGTAATCCGGGCTGTCGCCCTCCTTACTCATACCGGCTTGCCCGTCCAATGTCCATGACTCGCCGCATGCAAGCATGCGCTCCTCATGGCCGCTGTACGGGACTTTCATAGTAAACGGACATGTCTGCTGTCCGAGACTTTTATAGCAAAAAGAAAAGCGCCTGAAAAGGGCGCTGTCAAAAAACACAGCAAAATAGACTTGCTGTGAAAGTCCCTAGTTTTGTTTACAGACAGGATGGTTACGAACTGTCTTATTTAATTTTTCTGTAAACTCGCTTATAACAATGTTCGAACATGCAACCGACAAATCTTCTTACACAGATTTATCGTATTTTCGTTTACCCTACGAGAGTATAACAGATTTGGATGGAGTTGGCAAGACAAATCTAAAAACATTCGAAATCCGCCCTGTTCGGACTGCTTTTTCATGCAAGTATGAAATGCATAACTTTCTGCCTCTGATATCATACCATAGTGGTAAGGAAAAAGATGAAACTGAATATTGCCAACATACAGCAGCAAGGAAATGGATTTGCAGCGCTAGTTTTGTGCCTCTGCAGACCTGTTATAAGCACTTGATCGAAAGAGCCCCCGCTTTTACAGACAAAATCTGGTTGTCCAAACCAGATTTTGTCTGTAAAAGCGGGGGCTCTTTCGATTTAGTGCTTGTTAAGGTCGAAGCCCGCACAAAAACCAGCGCAGCAAATCCATTTCCTTGCTGCGTCCGTCCTGACATCAATTCAACAGAAAATTAATAAGCCCGTCCCCAGTAAACCATTTTCTTTGCAGGCTTACCACAGCAGACACAGACATCGCTGAGCTGTTCCTGCTCAAACGGAATACAACGGCTGGTGGCAGCGGTTTCCTCTTTGATTTTGTCCTCACATTCCTGACAGCCGCACCACATTGCCCGAATGAAACCAGGTTTTTCATTGATCGTGGTTTTAAAATCTTCGTAGGTGGTGACGTCATAGGTATGCTCATTGCGATGCTCCAGAGCATGGGTGTACATGTCATTCTGGATGTTTTCCAGAAGTTCTGCGGCTTTTGCAGGAATTTCTTCGATAGGAACAATGAATTTCTCACGGGTATCGCGGCGTACCAGAACAGCCTGGTTCTTCTCGATATCCTTCGGTCCCAATTCAATACGAAGCGGGATTCCGCGCATTTCCTGTTCGGAGAACTTCCAGCCCGGACTCTTCTCAGAATCATCGATTTTTACACGGATTTCAGAAGCTTTCAGGGACGCGAGAACTTCCTGTGCCTTGTCCAGAACACCTGCAGCATCCTGACGAATCGGGATAATCATGACCTGAACAGGAGCAATCCGAGGCGGCAGTTTTAATCCGCTGTTGTCTCCATGTACCATGATAATTGCACCAATCATACGGGTGGTCATACCCCAGGAGGTCTGGTGCACGTATTTTAACGTATTATCTTTATCCGTATACTGAATATCAAATGCCTTGGCGAATCCGTCACCAAAGTTGTGGCTGGTACCGGACTGCAGTGCCTTGCCGTCATGCATCAGAGATTCGATGGTGTAGGTCGCTTCTGCACCGGCAAATTTTTCTTTATCTGTCTTGCGGCCTTTGATTACCGGGATTGCCAGAACTTCCTCACAGAAGTTTGCGTAGACATTTAACATCTGAATGGTACGTGCTTTGGCTTCTTCAGCGGTAGCGTGGGCAGTGTGACCTTCCTGCCATAAGAATTCTCTGGAACGCAGGAAAGGACGAGTTGTCTTTTCCCAACGGACGACGGAGCACCACTGGTTAAATACCTTTGGCAGATCTCTGTGAGAGTGGATTTCTTTGGAGTACAGATCACAGAAGAGCGTTTCAGAGGTAGGTCTGACGCAGAGACGTTCCTGTAAAGGTTCGGAACCGCCATATGTTACCCATGCAGCTTCCGGTGCAAAACCCTCTACATGATCTTTTTCTTTTTGCAGAAGACTTTCCGGAATAAACATTGGAAGGTAAACATTCTCAACACCGGTTTCTTTAAAGCGGCGGTCCAGTTCATGCTGGATATTTTCCCAGATTGCATAACCGGCCGGTTTGATTACCATACAACCTTTGACGCTGGTGTAATCTACCAGATCTGATTTTAATACAATATCTGTGTACCATTGCGCGAAATCATCCTCCATAGAAGTGATCGCTTCGACGAGTTTCTTTTCCTTTGCCATATCATATCTCCTTTTACATAAAATGAAATAAAAAAGCTACCGCATCCCGTAAAAGGGACCGATAGCAGTTCTTTCGGTGGTACCACCCTGATTAGCCATGAAAACAAGAATGCTCCGGATTTTCCGGAAGTCAGAAGTCTGTCAATGACTCTCTCTTTTGCCTTAACGCAGCAATACGTTCTGCTTTCGCAGACAACTCCGAGGCAGGTTCCATACAGTCCGCACAGGAATCTTTCACCGATTGATCCCCTCTCTTTGGATTGTCGTGTATGTACTAACCCTCTTCAACGCCAATTTTTATATTTTTTTCATTTTATGATATCCGCAGTCTTTTGTCAAGATAAGAGTAAAAATGTTACTTTTTTATTCAGATAACGGACAGATATCATGCAGGCGTGAGCGTGTCTGGCACTTTTATTCATTTTAAAATATAAAGATTTGAAAAATTGGGTAAAATAGGTTAAAATAGTAAAAAGAGTAAAAAAAGGAATTCTTTTATTGGATAAGATCTCAGAGTAAAAGGAATCTTTATGACAGAGATGCTGTGTTGCTGATCTTATTTGGAATTATTGGAGGAAATTATATTGAAACTGAAAATGCCAGCAAGTGTAGATATCATTATAGACAGTCTACAGGCGAACGGATATGAAGCATATGCGGTAGGAGGCTGTGTCAGGGATTCTATCCTGGGACGGGATCCGGATGACTGGGATATCACGACCTCTGCTACACCCTGGGAGGTGAAAGCGGTATTTGGACGCACCGTGGATACCGGACTTCAGCATGGGACTGTGACGGTTCTTCTTGGAAACCATGCTCATGAAGTGACAACTTATCGCATCGATGGTGATTATGAGGACGGCAGACATCCGAAGGATGTGACATTCACAGCATCTTTGGAAGAGGATCTGAAGCGCAGAGATTTTACGATTAATGCGATGGCCTACAATGATAAGAGCGGATTGATAGATTTATACGGTGGAGTAGATGATATTCAGCGGGGGTGCATCCGGTGTGTGGGAAATGCAGAAGAAAGATTTGGGGAGGACGCCCTTCGGATTCTGCGGGCCCTTCGGTTTTCCGCTCAGCTTGGATTTGGGATCGAGCAGGATACCTATGATGCAATCTGCAAACTTGCGCAGACCCTTGAGAAAATCAGTGCAGAGCGGATTGCAGCGGAACTTACAAAACTTTTACTATCGGAACGTCCGGAATATATACAGCATCTTTATGAGACGGGAATAACAAAGGTTATATTGCCGGAGTTTGATCCGATGATTGAGACATCCCAGAATAACCCTCATCACTGTTATACAGTAGGAAGACATACGCTGGAAAGTCTCAAATATATTCCGGCGGATAAGGTACTTCGGTTTACGATGCTTCTTCATGATATTGGGAAACCAAACTGCCGTACTACCGATGAGGATGGGATTGATCACTTTAAAGGGCATGCTGTGGAAGGGATGGAGATGGCCCGTGATATTCTAAGGCGTCTGAAATTTGATAATGACACGATTTATCAGGTTACAAATTTGATCAAATGGCATGACTGCCGTATGGCGCCTGAGATGAAGACGGTGCGGAAGGTGTTGAATAAAATCGGTCCCGATCTTTTTGAGAAACTTCTTTTGATACAATATGCAGATACGATGGCTCAGAGTGGTTATTGCCGCAAGGAAAAACTTCAGAGAATCAAGGAGGTTGAATCCTGTTTTCAACAAATCATAGAGGAAAATCAATGCATTTCTCTGAAAAGTCTGGAAATTACCGGTCAGGATCTGATTGCACTGGGGATGCGCCCAGGTCCCGGAATCGGGGAAGTTTTAAATCAGGCCCTTGAACAGGTGCTTGAAGATCCGGAAAGAAACCGTCAGGATTATCTTCTGGAATATGTGAAAACGATCATTGAAGATAAAATTTGACGGCATTATGATAAAAAAGTTAAAGTTAGGAAGAAAAAATAGTTGACTTTTAAGCGAGAAATCTGTTAACATACGATATGTCGAGTGGCCAGGAGCGTAAATCCAGATTAGGGTTTGCGCTTTTTTTTATTCCATCTATTAACAGGAGGTCGTTATGAACGAAAAAGAATCAAAAAACAAGATGGGGACAATGCCGGTGAATCGACTGATGTTGTCTATGGGAATACCGATGATTTTATCTATGGTATTGCAGGCGGTATATAATATCGTTGACAGCGCATTTGTCTCTAACATGGAAGGAACAGGAGAGTCGGCTTTGAATGCGCTGACATTGGCATTTCCGGTTCAGATGTTGATGGTTGCCATTGGGATTGGTACAGGAGTCGGCGCAAATGCCTTATTGGCAAAAAGTCTTGGACAGGGAAATAAGGAAAAGGCAAGCAGGACTGCCGGAAATGCAGTGTTTTTAGCAATTATCATTTATATTGCATTTCTGCTGTTTGGAATCTTTGGGGTGCATGTCTACATAGATTCTCAGACATCGAACCAAATGATTTTGGAAATGGCGGTCGATTATTTAAAGATATGTTGCATTGCTTCTTTCGGAATTGTGTTCTTTTCTATCTATGAAAAGCTTTTACAGGCAACAGGACGTTCGCTGTATTCCACGATTGCGCAGGTGACGGGTGCCGTAATCAATATAATTTTAGATCCGATTTTGATTTACGGGTATTTGGGTTTTCCGAAGTGGGGAGTAAAGGGTGCTGCTTATGCAACTGTGATCGGACAGATTGCTTCTTTTCTTCTGGCGCTTTTGTTTCATTTAAAATATAATAAAGAGATTTCCAATAAGATGAAATATGGGAAACCATCAGCAAAGATTATCGGGGAAATCTATGCCATTGGATTGCCCGCCATTATCGCACAGGCGCTCATGTCTGTGATGACATATGGGCTCAATATTATTTTTGGAACAATTGATGAAACCGTTGTGACTGCTTATGGTCTGTATTATAAAATCCAGCAGTTTATTCTTTTTGCCGCATTCGGACTGAGGGATGCCATCACACCAATTGTTTCTTTTAACCATGGAATGAGAAGTAAGTCGAGGGTTAAGGATGGTATCAAGTATGGAATGGGGTACACACTTGTTATCATGGTGATTGGGTTGCTGATGTTAGAGCTTTTTGCCAAACCCTTGTCAGCAATATTCGGGCTTTCGGGGGAGACACAGAGTTTGTGTATCAGCGCAATGAGAGTCGTATCCATCAGCTTTTTATTTGCAGGCGCTAATATTGCATATCAGGGGATCTTTCAAGCTTTGGACAGCGGTATACAATCTCTGGTAATCTCGGTCTGCAGACAATTCCTCTTCGTGCTGCCGGTTGCCTGGGGATTTTCACTTATTGCAAGACAGTCCGCAAGTTGGACCTGGCTGATATGGATTACATTCCCGATTGCTGAGTTTGTGTCTGTTATGATAGCCAGTGTTTTTATGGGGAGAATTAACAAAAATAAGATTGTTGTATTAGAAGAGTAAACGGAGATGTCTGCGTCAGCAGACATCTCCGTTTACCATGGTAGAATTTAACAAGAAAGCGGCAGACGGATCAGGAAAGTTGCCCCGCCGCCCAAAGTGTCTTCAATCCAAATCTTACCTTTGTGAAGCTTTATGATTTCGTGTGCAATACAAAGTCCCAGACCAAAATGTGTTTTATCCTCATGAGAAGTATCGGCCCGGTAGAAGCGTTCGAAAACAAGTGGCTTTAGCTCGGCAGGAATTCCGGGACCGTTGTCGGCTACAAGGAGTTGAAAGTAGTTTCTTTCCGCAGACAGGGAAAGCCGTACACTGCCGCCGCAGGGGGTATAGCTGAAAGCGTTATCCAGAAGGATGGAGAGTACCTGAGCGATACGTTCCCCATCGCATCTACAGGGAGGAACTTCCAGATCTGGCAGCTCGATAGAAAGCGTCAGCCCCTTTTGGTTTGCGATGGTTTCATATTTTTCATATGTCTGTAAAAGCAGGGTATCCAGTTCCGTCTGTTTTGGATGAATGCTCCAGGAATCATTGTCCGCATTAGCGAGAGAGAGCATGTCTCCAATCAGTCTGGTCATGTGTTCACCTTCTGATTGAATGATATCAAAAAACATTTGTGCATCTTTTTTATCTGCAATTTTCATGGCAGAAAGACTGGTCAGCATCACGGTAAGGGGAGAACGAAGTTCGTGGGAAGCAGAGGCGATAAATTGCATCTGTTTTTCTTTGCTTTCACGGATGGGCTGTATCATTCGGGCAGTAAAGAACCAGGAAAAGACGGTCAAAAGTAAAATAGCGATAATGTCAATCACCAGAAAGAGAAGACGTTGCTGCAGGATATTCAGCTGTTCCCTGTCCAGACAGTATAAAGCAACAACGGACAACACACTATGTTCGCCTGGCAGCAGAGCAGCAGAAGCATAATAGTCTTTGCCGTCCAGGCCCTGTAAAGGGAATTCTGCGTGTTGTAACAGCAGATTTCCGGTATCTGTTTCAGAAAGAGCAATTCCATGTTGTGTCTGTGCAGTATCCACAGCCTGTTCCTGTATTTTTTTTAAATTCAGGTCCTGATTCAAGACATCAAAATAAAGGGGCTGACCGTTGTCGTGGATACTGATAGTTATATGATATCCGGCTTCCATCTGATGAATCCAGTGATGGGAAATCGTGGTTTGATTTTCCAGATGACTTAGTAGGGAATTGATATTATTCTGAAAAGAAGAATAACTGTTTCGGGCGTTTCCGTTTTCTGAGATATACAGGCAGACACAGGAAAGAATCACCAGAATCAGACCAGTCACCAGAGTACAGAAAAAAGTCATCTGTAGATGTAGTTTCTTAAACATTCGTATCCTCCAGGCAGTAGCCTACTCCACGGATCGTTTTCAGACAGAGACGGCTTCCTGCACTTGTCAGACGCCGGCGCAGAAAGTGGATATAATTATCCAGATTGCCTTCTTCCACCCCTGCATCTGGTCCCCATACGCGGGAAAGTATCGTAAGCCGGGGCAGGGTCTGTCCTCCATTTCTCAAAAATAGTCCCAAAAGTTCCCCCTCCCGTTTGGAAAGAGAACAGACCTTCGGGCCGCAGGTCAATTCCCGGAGAGCCGTGTCGTAAGAGATATCTCCAAAATGTAAAAGCTGGCTGTTTTTCCACTTCTGAGGCCGGCGGAAGATGCAGCGGATTCGTGCCGTCAATTCTTCAAATGCAAAAGGCTTCACAATATAATCATCGGCTCCGCAGTCCAGTCCAATAATTCTATCCTGAAGTTCTCCCAGGGCTGTGATTAAGATAATCGGAGTGGAAATGTTCAGACGGCGTGTGCTGCGAAGAACAGTAATACCATCCATCCGGGGAAGCATACGATCCAGAAGAATCAGATCGTGAGCCTCTTCTTTTATAAAATGAAGACCATCCTCACCATTATGACAGATGTCCAGCTCAAAACCTTCCGCTTTTAATTGGTAGGAGAGAGAGGTGCAAAGTTCTATGTTATCTTCTATCAGTAATATACGCATGTCGGTAATTCCTTTCAGAGTAATTTGTCTGGAGCGTGTCTGAAAACTCATTCCCGCAATCTGCACGCTCTGCTTTGCGTAGGATTTGCCCAAAATTCGGGCTGTTTTTTAAATCCGATATCATTTTATCATAAATACCTCTAAAGTTTCTCTAAAATTACCTGGAAAAAGTGTCCTTATGTGAAGATTTTGTGTTTTTTGAGGTTTAGAGAAAATTTAGAGGAACTGATGCTATGCTATAAAAAATCAGGTGATCACAAAGCTAAAAACTAACTCACCAAGAGATTTGCAATCATCGAGATAAAAACAAAGAGGAGGAAATCAATGAATTCGATTGTAAAAAAAATTCTGGGACTTTCCCTGACTGCAGCTTTGTTAGGAACGGGGTTTGCAGGATGTAAAGATGATACATCGGAAGGAACATCTGCGGATAAAGCCATGGGAAGATATCTGGAGGAGGAAGCTGCAACGCCGGAAGGAATTGTGGGCGTGATGGATATGAGGAAACTGGAGGATGGAAGAATCCGGCTTCTGGGAATGGAGGAATCCGGATTTTTTCAAATCTGGGATTCCAGGGATGAGGGAACTACCTGGGAGAAGGCAGTGGAACTGACGAAGGATACCTTTGGAGATGAGAATGAGGTGTGGCTAAGTGCGGGAGCAATAGCACCGTCAGGAGAAGGATTTTTGATCGGTTATGATCTGGATGCTTCTTCTGCTACGCATTATTATCATGTGACGGAGCAGGGAAACATTCAGGAAGTCAGTCTTGATCTTGGAAAAATAGAATTAGAAGAAGGAGAAAGTTTTGTATACCAGACTTCGGAGAAAGCTGCCTCGAATGAAATAGATTTGTCAGATGGGGATGCCTTATCTGATAGTAGTGCTTCAGAAGAGAACTTCAGTGATGAGGGGAATGCATTTTCCATGCCAATCCAGGATATGAGTAATAATTTAATGAAGGTGAAGTATTCGGATGATGGAAAAGTATTCGGAAGTGATAGTAATGGAAAGATTCTTCGAATCAATCCGCAGACAGGAGAAATCGAACAAGATTTTGGAAGTGAGGTGCAGAGTTTTGGGATCGCCGGAAAAACGTTGATTGCGACAGATTATTCCGGAAATACCAGTTTTTACGATACGGTGACAGGTGAGCCGATACAGCAGGATGAGGTTCTGGCTGAGGCACTGAAAGGGAAGCTGTCAGAGATGAACTTCGTTACTTTCGGCAGTGATCAGGTACTGTTTCATACAGGAGATGAGGAAAATTCTCTGTATTATTGCGACAGCACAGGATTGTATCGGCATATTTGGGGCGGTTCCGTACAGGAATTGTTGATTGATGGTGTCATGAATTCGCTGGGGAACCCTGACAGTGAACGGAAGGCCATGGTTCCCCTTGAAAACAATGCATTTCTGATAGCGACTGTACAGTCGGATGAGGTTGTAAAGTTATTAAAATATACGTATTCTAAGGATATCCCAAGCAGGCCGAGCAAAGAATTGAAGATATATTCTTTATATGATAACGCAGAAGTGAGACAGGCGATTTCCATGTTCCAGAAAGAGAATAGTGACTATTACGTATCTCTGGAAACCGGAATAACCGGAGAGGATGGAGTTACCGTATCAGATGCCTTGAAAACTCTGAACACGGATATTATGGCAGGGAAGGGACCGGATATCCTGATTATGGACGGGATGTCCATTCAATCCTACCGGGAAAAAGGACTCTTGTCTGATCTGTCAGATGTATTGGACGCGCTTGAGAAAGGCGATGGATGTTTTGAAAATATTGCCAATACTTATGCGGATGATGGAAAAGTATTTGCGATTCCATCCAGATTCACAATTCCCGTTATTCAGGCTGATGCAGATACGATGAATGCGGTTTCCGATTTGAAGTGTTTTGCGGATCGTGTGGAACAGCTTCGGAAAGAGGACGCACAGGTTGCGGGAATTGTGAAATCAGACGCTCCTGAGACATTGGCAGAGAAACTTTATCAGAGCTATTCCCCCGCTATACAAAAGGAGGACGGAACTTTGAATGAGGAGAAGGTCCGGGAGTTTTATACACAGCTTCTGAGAATCTATAAGACGGGCAGCTACGATTATGAAGATCAGACAGCTGTAAGTTACAGCGTTATCGGAATGGGAGGAACTGTTGGTTCTAAATTCTCAGGAATTTCCGAAGAGGTGATGGAACTGCTTGGAGGCAAAGCTTTAAAAGTGAATGTTGGAAGTATGGGAAGTATTATGGATTATTGTCAGGTGCTTTCCGTAAACGGTAAAATGGAGAAGCTGGATTTCGGATTGATGCAGTTGGCAGGAAAAAAGGTGTATTGCCCATCTGCAATTTTAGGAATCAACAGCAAGAGCAGTAAAGCAGAGGATGCCAAGAAGTTTGTAAGCTATGTTCTTGGAGAGGAGGTACAGTCTTTAAATCAGGGAAGTGGTTTTCCGATTAATAAGACTGCATTTGACGCATCGACGGTGGATCAATCGAATGGAGAAATCATAATGAGTCTGGTTAACAGTGATATGTTTACCGGAGAAATGGTCGAATTGAATATATATTGGCCGGAAGTATCTGCGTTTGATCGCTTGAAAGAACAGATAGAGAGTCTGGACACTTCCATGCTTACAGATGATATCATCTGGTCAGCGGTAAAAGAGCAGGCTGTGAAATGCCTGGAAGGTGAAAGCTCTGTGGACGATGCAGTAAACACACTTATCCAGAAGGTAAATCTTTATCTGGCGGAATAGGAATAGGTGTATGAAACAGATTCAGGGAAAATACAGGAAAGGAGAGCTGGCAGGGCTGTTGTTCGTCCTGCCAAGCTTTTTAGGAACGGCAGCATTTTTGCTGCTTCCGTTTCTGGATGTTATATGCCGTTCGTTTCAGGAGGCCGTAAGCAGAAGATGGGTCGGATTGAATAATTATCGGATGATTTTTAAAAATCCCGCTTTTTTATTGGCCGGGAAAAATACCATACGGTTTACGTTGGTTTGTATACCGCTTTTGCTGGTACTCTCATTATTTATAGCAGTTTTTCTGCAGCGTCAGGCGATATTCGGCAGTTTTTTAAAAAGTGCATTTCTGGTTCCCATGGCAATTCCTGTGGCGTCCGTGGTGCTTTTGTGGCGGTTTTTGTTTTTGAATCAGGGACTGCTAAATGGAGTACTTGCCGGATTCCATATACAGGGGCAGGACTGGATGAATTCAAAATATGCTTTTTGGGTATTAGTGTTCAGTTATCTGTGGAAGAATCTGGGATATAACGTTGTGCTGTGGATTGCAGGGCTTTCCGGCATTTCACAGAATATCTATGAGGCAGCCAGAGTGGACGGAGCCGGAGGGTGGAAATGTTTTGTCAGCATTACATTGCCGAACCTTTTGCCTTCTTTGTATACCATCAGTGTGCTTTCCTTTCTGAATTCTTTTAAGGTATTCCGGGAGGCCTATCTGATCGCGGGTGATTATCCGCAGGAGAGTATGTATCTGATGCAGCATCTGTTCAATAACTGGTTTCGAAATCTGGATCTGGATAAGATGGCTGCGGCTGCTGTGATCAATGGAGTAATGCTCTTTATCCTCATTATGCTTCTGCAGAAAGCGTGGGATGTAAAGGAGGAGGTATGAAAAAATACATAGGGATAGGCATTTTGCTGATTCCGGCATTCCTGGCATGTTATCCTATCTTTTTTTTACTTACCGGATCGTTGATGGGTGCGGGTGAGTTGAAAGAAGATTTGTCTCCGGTGTTGTCCGGAGGTGCGGGTTATATTAAGTGGAATTTTTTACCTGTTTATCCGACTCTGCGGTCCTGGGTCTGTCTTTTGCTGGATACGCCGGAGGTATTTGTGATGTTCTGGAATTCTGTAAAGATGACGGCGGCAATTCTGGCGGGGCAGTTTCTGGTCGGAGTTCCCGCAGCATGGGGATTTGCCAAATTTCGGTTTCCCATAAAAAAGGTGCTATTCACAATTTATATTATACTGATGCTGATGCCTTTTCAGGTATTGATGCTTTCCGAATATCTGGTATTTGACAGGCTTCATCTGCTGAATACTCCATGGAGTGTTATTTTGCCGGCGATATTTTCCACCTTTCCAATCTTCATTATGTATCGGTTTTTCTGCGGAGTGCCAGATGCCATTATTGAGTCGGCAAAGCTGGATGGCGCCGGAAATATACAGATTTTTCTGCGGATTGGTATTCCCCTTGGATCAGGGGGAATTGTGTCTGCCATGGTGCTGGGTTTTCTGGAATATTGGAATCTGATTGAGCAGCCGCTTACTTTTTTAAAGGACAAATCGCTGTGGCCGATGTCTTTGTTCTTGCCTGATATTGATTTGTCAAAGGCAGGGTTTGCCTTTGCGGCATCCGTTATGACGCTGCTCCCTTCCTTTTTTGTCTTTCTTGCGGGACAGGATTATCTGGAACAGGGGATCGTAGCCGCGGCAGTAAAAGAATAGCGGGCAATCACGAATTTTGAAACCGGCTCCCGGAGAGTTTTGCAATTGCTTAACAAGAATAAACAGGAAAGGAATGGATAAAAGATATGAGAAAAAAAGTAATTCGTATGCTGGGAGCATTTCTGGCTCTGATGATGCTGTTCACGATGTTGTCCAGAGCGGCGGACAGTATAGGAATTCCGACGGTGGAAACCAGCACAATACAGAATATGGTAATTGCTCATAAAGTTACGGCACAGGGAAAGGTGGTACAGAATCGGGAGCAGGCAGTTTCCACGGAACCAAATCAGGTGGTGAAGGCAATTTATGTAAATGAGGGGCAGCAGGTGGAAGAGGGAGAGTTACTGTTTGAATTAGATATGGAAGAACTGAAAGAACAGATTCTTGCGGTAAAACAGGAACTTCAAAAGCAGGAGCTGCAAAGTGCAGACAATAAAAGTTCCCAGGAGACGGATGCAGCTTCGAAGGCACTTACCCGAAAACATACTGCCTCCAATTATACTCAGACGAAAGCCCAGGGGGATCGGGCTGTACAGAAGGCAAAGGAGGAGCTTGCGGCATCTAAGAAGGCATTGAAAGAATATACGGAACCGGATGGTGACTTTGGTGAGGACCGGGTGGAAAGAATACTTGGAAAAAACCTGGAAGAGAAGGAAAAAGAATTTCAAGAGGCGCAGAAAAACCGAGAAGATCTGGAAAAAGAGATAGAGAAGAAGGTTCAGGAGGCATTGGGCGGACGGACAGATCCAGATACGCAGGCGCCAGAAACCAATGGGAAGCAGGAAGGGACCGCATGTGATAATCTGGAGCGGCAACAGATGGAGGCTGAGCTGAGAAAACAGTATCAGAGTGCAGTGGAAACGGCAGAGGGGAAAGAGAATATTGCGAAGGAGGAGCGGGATGCGGCGGCGCAGGCTTTGGAGTCCTATCGACAGAATCGGGATACACAGGCTCAGAGTACCAGTCAAATCTCAAAGGAACAGCTTTTGCAGGCAGTGAAGGAAAAACAGGAGGCATATGACCAGGCAGTCATTCAGTGGGAAAGTGACCTGCAGTCCGCAGAGAATGCTCTGGAAGATGCAAATGTACCGGAAGCACAGAACAGTTCAGCGGATATTGCAGAAATAGAGCGGGAGCAGAAAGAACTGACGTTGGAAAAGCTGGAGAAATTAGAAATGATGGAGGGGAAAGTTACTTCGCCGGTAAAGGGGGTAGTGACAAAGGTGGTGCTGACTACCGGTGACAGGACACCAGACGGAACGGCGATTTTGTTGGCGGATTTGTCTTCCGGCAACAAATTTACGGCACAGATACCGTCAGATCAGGAGAAATATGTAGCCAGAAAAGATGAGGTCAGCCTGAAACCGGAAAACAACAAAGATAAGATCGAGGGACTGACTATTGACTCCATACGGGTAAATGAAGAGGATAAAAATATGTTGGATGTAACAATCAATCTTCCTACCGATCTGATGGAAATGGGAACGACGGCAGAGATGGAAGTGATGAAAAAATCCGAGACGTATAAAAGCTGTATTCCGTTGTCAGCCCTTCATTATGATAACAAACAGGCATATGTACTGGTAGTGGAAGAACGTGAGACCGTATTGGGAACGGAGCTGGCATCAAGACGTGTTGATGTAACGGTTGAAGATAAGAATGATCAATATGCCGCGCTGCAGGAAGGTGTCCTGACCAGTGACCAGAAAGTAATAAGCAGTTCGGACAAAACAGTAGAGCCGGGCGGCAGGATCCGCCTGGAGAAATGATGCGGCGGCAGGCGTCTTTGGGGGCTGTGTGTATGCTTACGCTGCTTTTACTCTATTTCTTTGCCAGGGGAATCCAGCTTGCAGATATACTCCGTGCTGCAGACAACAAGCTGACCTTAGCAAGCCGCGACGGGCTTACATCCTCCAGAGCCGGAGAACTTCTGAGTCAGGAGGAAGAGCAAAAGGAGCCGCTGTATCCTGTGTTCTGGGCAGAAGAAAAAGAGCAGCAGATTCAATATCAGGAGCTTGCAAAGACAGAAAACGTGAATGTGATTCAGGCGGCAGGAAATACCGGACTGCTGTTTCCGGAAGGGAATACCCTGGCAGCAGACGATATGTCCGGATGCCTGCTGGATGAGGAGACAGCCAAAAATCTGTTTGGTTACGGAACGGCCATCGGGCAGACCCTTGCCTATAACGGAAAAGAGTATGAGATACGTGGAATATTGAAAAAACAAAGAAAAGTCCTGTTAATTCGCTCATCACAGCATGGAGACGGGATGGCTGTACACCTGAACAGACTTACCGTACTGACCGGAAAGAGAGCCCCCGGAGAACTTACAGAAATTCTGAATGAACGGTACGGATTTTCCGGCATTCAGGAAGAGTGGAATCTTCTATATGGGATTGTCAGAGGAATTCTGCTGATGCTGCCGATGGCAGTCATGGTGACCTTGCTTAACTGGCTGTATGGAAATATGCGCCGAACTTCAGAGATACGAGTCCGGATTTTCTGGAAAGTATGTTTCTGGATCGTAATGATATCTACAGGCATCTGCCTGACCAAGCAGGTTAACCTTCCCCCGGATATGATCCCCCCTGCATGGTCAGACTTCGAGTTCTGGTCAAACCTCTGGAAAGAGAAAACAAAGGCGGCTGCATTTCTTATAAACATGGAAAAAAATGTACCTGAAACCCTTTATATATCATCTTTTTTTCAATCCCTGTCCTGCGGACTGCTTTCCCTGGGGCTGTACTGTCTGAGCATCATTGTTTTCCAGCACTCATGCCAGCAGAGAACGCATAAAATATAGATAGTCGCCCGATAGAATCCGTGATATAATCATTAAAAAGAGTGCGTTTTCCGTCAAGGAATGAAAATTTATAAAGGAGGCAAAGAAAGATGGTTATTTATGTGATACTTGCAGTAATTCTGGTTCTGGATCTTATCAATCCCAAAATTCTCTGGTATCTTGATTCCTGGCGATATCAGGGTGATAAACCAGAGCCCTCCTCCGCGTTTCTGATCTTGCATAGAGCAGCGGCAGTTTTGGGCTTGGCAGCACTTGCATGTGTCGTTTATTTTAGAGGATAAACGGACATGTCTGCTCTTATGTTTCTTGTTTTGTTCAGTTACGTTTAAGACGAGGTATCAGGAAAAACCGTCCCCGGCAGGGGCGCGCGCAGCAGAGGAAACCGACCGAACCACTTCCGGCTGCGGGGGTATCTGCAGACCTGTTACAAGTTCTTTGCCGAAAGGGGCGCTGGTTTTACAGACAAAATCCGGTTGACAAAACCGGATTTTGAAGGACACTGAGCTGGAAAAACATCAGTTTTTCCGGCGAATTGTCCTGATGCTGTAAAACCAGCGCCCCCTTTCGGCATTAGAACTTGTTAAGGTCGAAGCCCGCCCCCCGCAGCCGGAAGTGGTTCGGTCGGTTTCCTCCCTGCGCGCGCCCCTGCCGGGGATGGTTTTTCCGTCCGTCTTATCATGAACCACCGCCACCCCGCATACTATAGAGAGACGAGAAATCATCAAGCAAAAAAAGGGGGAACATGCGTGTACGATCGTGGTTTATGGATATTGGAACAATACGGACTGACACCAAAGACAACTTGCAAAGGCAGAGGCGTTCTGCTGTATGAAACGCAGGAAGGGTGGGTTAGTATCAAAGAATTCGGCGGAACAAAGCAAAAACTGGAACAGCAGTATGCGCTGATGGAAAAGGTAAAAAATTCCGGTTTTCCCTATCTGGACTGTCTGAGGAGAAATCTGGAAGGGGAACTGCTGTCCTGTGACAGAGAAGAAAATGCTTATGTGGTCAGGGACTGGTATACAGGAAAAGAGTGTGACACCCGATCTATAACTGATATTGAACGTGCAGTAGAAGTTCTGGCGGGAATACATAAGGTGATGCAGTTAGAAGTAAAAGAAGAGTATGTAAGAGAGTCGCTGATTCACGAGTGTATCCGTCATAATACAGAGATTCGGAAAACCAGAAAATTTATTCAGAAGCGTCAGAAGAAAAATGCGTTTGAGATGAAGCTGCTCGCCAGCATGGAATTGTTTTTACGCTGCGGAGAAGAGATGGTAGAAGAACTTAAAAATTCTGATTATGAACAACTGAGAGCGGACAATCTGGCGGCGGGCAGCATCTGTCATGGTGATTATAATCAGCATAATCTGCTGTTTGCGGGAAACAGAACGATAATTACCAATTTTGACAAGTGGAACTATGATATTCAGACCGCCGATCTTTATCATTTTATGCGTAAAATACTGGAAAAGCATAACTGGGATATTGCCATAGGAGTGGGAATGCTGGAGACCTACCAGAAAGTCCGGGCCCTGTCCAGCCAGGAGCTGTGCGATTTAAGACTTCGGCTGTCCTATCCGTGGAAATTCTGGAAACTTGTGAATCATTATTCCAATAATAACAAGGTATGGATATCAGGGAAAAACGTAGAAAAGCTGGAACAGCTGCAGCAGCAATACGGAAACTGGCAGCATTTCCTTAAAAATGCGTTTTAGTCATTCCATTTTTCTCCGTTTTGTTATATAATCTTATCAACGGAATGCCAGGAGGCGCAGAGGTTCCGAAGAAAACATACCAAAATGGAGGTAACATAAATGGATTACAAAGCTATCTATGAATCATGGTTGGAGAACCCATATTTTGATGAAGATACGAAAGCTGAGTTACGTGCGATTGCGGACGATGAGAATGAGATTAAAGAGCGTTTTTATATGGATCTGGAGTTTGGTACAGCAGGATTGCGCGGAGTTATCGGTGCAGGTACGAATCGGATGAATATTTACGTAGTACGTAAGACAACACAAGGTCTGGCAAACTATATTGCATCTGTAGATGGCCAGTCCAAAGGTGTTGCAATCGCTTATGATTCCAGAAGAATGTCACCGGAGTTTGCACAGGAAGCAGCTCTTTGTCTGGCGGCCAATGGAATTAAGGCTTATATTTTTGAATCCTTACGTCCGACACCGGAATTGTCATATGCAGTGAGAAAGCTGGGATGTATCGCAGGTATTAACATTACAGCCAGCCACAACCCGCCGGAATACAACGGATACAAGGTATACTGGGAAGATGGTGCACAGATCACGCCGCCTCATGACAGCGGAATTATGGATGAAGTGAAAAAAGTAACCGATTACAATCATGTAAAGACCATGAGCAAGGAAGAGGCTGTTGCTGCAGGTGTTTATCAGGTGATTGGTGCGGATATTGATGATCCATACATTGAGGAACTGAAAAGCCAGGTATTACACATGGATGCCATCAAAGAGATGGCAAAGGAATTGAAAATTGTATATTCGCCTCTTCATGGAACCGGAAACATTCCGGCACGCCGTGTGTTGAAAGAACTTGGATTTGAGAATGTATATGTCGTAAAAGAGCAGGAACTGCCGGATGGAGAGTTTCCGACTGTCAGCTATCCAAATCCGGAAGCAGACGAAGCATTTGAGCTGGGATTGAAGCTTGCGAAAGAGATTGATGCAGATCTGGTTCTGGCAACAGATCCGGATGCAGACCGTCTTGGTGTACGTGTAAAGGATAAAAATGGAGAATATCATACATTGACCGGTAATATGTCCGGATGTCTCCTTGCGGATTATGAGATCGGACAGAAGAAAGAACTGCAGGGACTTCCAAAAGACGGCGCGCTGATCAAGACCATTGTAACAAGCAATATGGCAGATGCCATTGCGAGATATTTTGATGTACGGCTGATTGAGGTTCTGACCGGATTTAAGTTCATCGGCCAGCAGATTCTGGGCTTTGAAGAGAGCGGAAAAGGAACGTATCTGTTTGGCTTTGAAGAGTCCTATGGATGTCTGATTGGAACCCATGCGCGTGACAAAGATGCGATTGTAGCTACTATGGCGCTGTGTGAAGCGGCTGCATATTACAAGACCAGAAATATGACCCTGTGGGATGCAATGATCGAGCTGTATGAGCGTTACGGCTATTATAAAGATGATATTCAGTCTATCACCTTAAAAGGAATTGAAGGGCTGGCTAAGATTCAGGAGATCCTGAATACGCTTCGTGCAAATCCGCCGAAGAAGATCGGTGCTTATGATGTGGTTTCCGCACGTGATTACAAAGAGGATAAGATTGTGGATGTTGCTACCGGCGAGACAAAACCGACGGGATTGCCGAAATCCAATGTTCTCTACTATGATCTTACGGATGATGCATGGCTGTGCGTAAGACCTTCCGGTACAGAGCCGAAAGTAAAATTCTATTATGGAATCAAGGGAACCTCTCTGGAAGACGCTGACCAGAAGTCTGCAGCACTGGGCAAAGAAGTAGTAGATATGATTCAGAAAATGCTGTAAATGATGGACCAGAAGTATACATTTGAGCAATTCTGCGGTATTATCAGAGAACTTCGGGGCGAGAATGGCTGTCCATGGGACAAGGTTCAGACCCACGAAAGTTTGATTCCTTGTATGATCGAGGAGGCCTATGAAGCAGTAGACGGAATCAAAACGCTGCAGGAAGGAAAAGGTTGGGACAGTCTCTGTGAGGAACTTGGTGATGTACTGATGCAGGTGATTTTTCACAGTCAGCTTGCCGAAGAAGAAGGATATTTTACTTTCGAGGACGTGGTGGATGGAATCAGCAGAAAGATGATTCATCGCCATCCACATGTGTTCGGCGGGCATACGGAAGAAAAGCCGGACTGGGACGCTTTGAAGCGGGAAGAGCACAGCCGGCAGACGCCGGAGGAGGAAATTGCCGCAGTTCCCCAGGCGCTGCCGGCATTGATTCGGTCATCCAAAGTATTGAAAAAGATGGACAAGTATTACGGATACGGAAGCGATGCGGATGAAACTCTCCAGGAATTGAAGCAGAAAGTAGTGCAGCTGGAGAAGGAACAGGGCATTCCGGAATCCGGGGAAACTGTGGGAGATATGTTGCTGCTGCTTTGCAATTATGCGAGATTGAAAGGTTTCAACAGTGAGTTGTTGCTGGGAAAATCTTTGGAAAAGTGTCTAAAAAGCTATGAAATCCAGTAAATTCCTTGACAAAAAGGAAACCACAGTATATAAATATGTGTAGAGTTAAAATAACAGAGGCATATCAGTAGAGAAATGTGATGTTAACTAGCTTTTGAAATATTATTTTTTTAAAGAGAACACAGGAGGAATTACTCATGAACAGAACAGAATTAGTTGCAGCTATGGCTGAGCAGACACAGTTGTCCAAGAAGGATGCGGAAGCAGCATTAAAAGCTTTTATTGATGTAGTAGCAGATGAACTGAAAAAAGGCGGCAAAGTGCAGCTGGTAGGTTTTGGTACATTTGAAGTATCTGAGAGAGCAGCCAGAGAAGGAAGAAATCCTCAGACAGGTGAGACTATGGTGATCAAGGCGTCCAAGACACCAAAGTTCAAAGCAGGAAAAGCTTTAAAGGATATGATGAACTAATTCTATGAGACTTGATAAGTTTTTGAAAGTGTCCAGACTGATTAAACGCAGAACCGTTGCCAACGAGGCATGTGATGCAGGTCGTGTGCTTGTGAATGAAAAACCGGCAAAAGCGTCGGCACAGGTGAAGGCAGGCGATATTCTGGAGATTCAGTTTGGCAGTAAATCGGTAAAGGTAGAAGTTCTGAATGTGCAGGAAACTGTCCGTAAAGAAGAGGCGGACAAACTGTACCGATATTTATAAATGAATAAGGAATAGTAGGCAGAAAGCCCCCATATAATGAAAAAGAAGTTATTATATGGAGGCTTTTTTGTGTGGAAGAACGTTTTGGCGGACTGCATCAGATAAAGCTGACGAACAGAAAGAACGGCACGATAAGCGGTGTGGTGGACGTGCTTTCTTTTGATGAAAATGAGATCCTGTTGGACACTACGGAAGGGAGGCTGATCGTCCGGGGAAAGAATCTGCATGTGGGAAGGCTTCAGCTTGAGGAAGGTGAAGTGGATATGGACGGAGAGGTGGAAAGTATGGTGTACAGTGCAAAGGGACAGAAGGCAAAAGACGGTTCTCTTCTCAGGCATTTGTTCGGGTAAGAAGGATGAGTGCGTATATGAGCAGAGAACTTCTGCTGTTTTTGAAATCAATCTGGTACGGGGCGTTGCTTGTGCTTATTTATGATTTATTTAAGATCAGCAGAGACGTAGTGAAACACAATACGGTAGTTATGGCCTTTGAAGATCTGTGTTACTGGATTTTTTGTGCAGTCTTTTTGTTTGCGCAGTATTTCCAGGAAAACAGCGGAATGCTGCGGGGATATCTGGGAGCAGGTGTGCTGATTGGAAGTTTGTCCTGTTATGTGAGTATCAGTCCATACTTTGTCAGGGTTTCCTGCTTCTTGTTAAAAAAGGTTCTTAAAGTGCTGCAATTACCGGCGAATATTGTAAAAAAAGTAATAAAAAGGTTGAAATCAAGGTTGTTTCGAGTTAAACTAATAGCGAGGTCCAAGTCGGAGAAACACAAAGAGGCGACAGACGTAAAGGGAGAGTCAGAGGTAGCTGAGAAGGGATATAATAGTTACAGTCTGAACAATAAGGGTGAATCGGATGGAAAAAAGAAGAAACACAGGCGGAAGAAACCGGGCAAGAGCGCAGAGACATCAGAATAAGGCAGCGATGCTCAGTATTACTTTGGTTGTCTGTATTTTATTGGCAGTATTACTTTATGAAGGTCATTCGCTGAAGATAAAGATTGCGGCGAATGAAAGGAAGACTGTACAATTGGAGCAGCAGATTGAGGAAGAGAATCAGAGGACTGCGGATATCAGAGAACTGCAGGAATATATGCAAAGTGATGAATATCTGGAAAAGACAGCAAAGGAGAAGCTGGGACTTGTGAAAGAGAACGAGATTATATTCAAAGAACAAGCACAGTAGTTTTTTGCCGAAAAGTTTTTCGGGATTTTATAGCTTTTTTGACATTTTTTTTACAGATGAGCGGCTATAATACTCTTTTAGTACAGGGTATAGAGGAGGAGTATTGCATGCCGGGATGGATACTTGCCATGCTCTCAATCGGCGGGCTGCTGATTGTACGGGACATGGCAAAAACTGTTTTTAGAACCAGAAAGAGCAGAATGGAGTCGGAAATTTATGACAAGCATCCGCAGAAAGAACAGATGGAGCGTTATGCACATTCTTTTCAGAGATTGGCAAACACATTTTACAGTATGCCATATCGGAAAGAGCATCTGTCCAACGGTGAGATGGAGGAGATCCTGAATCAGGTACAGGAGGAAGTGTGCAGCGGATGCAGCAAATTCGATTCTTGCTGGAGACTTTGTTATCATCTGAATTATCAGCAGGCCTGTGATCTGATCGGCATTCTGGAAGAGGGGGATGCAGAACGGATCAATCGGGCGCAGGGAGACTGGATGCTGCACTGTATCAGCGGTTCCCGTTATCTGGAACTGCTGAAACAATTATTTTTCCGTTCCAGACAAGCTCTGGTCTGGAATAATAAGTTAATTGAAAATCGTCTGGCAGTAGCTGAACAGCTCAATGAAGTGGCGCATATCATGCAGAAAACAGCGGAAGATATTTACAGCATCAGCACCGTGCCGGAAAATCTGGAAGAGCAGGTTCAGAAAGTACTGAGAAAGCAGCATGTGATTGTAAAGAAGATGTGGATGCTTGAGAAGCCGGTGGAAAAGATCCAGATTTATATTACCATGCGGGCGCGTACCGGACAGTGTATCACGTTACATGAGATTGCCCGTCAGTTGTCAAAAGTCTGCGGAACAAATATGACTGCGGTGAAGGAAGGACATACGATATTAAATGGTGAATATACGACGGTCCTCTTTATGGAAGATGTAAATTATCGGGTGTTGTATGGAGTTGCAAAAGTTACAAAGGAAAATGAAAATATATCCGGAGACAGTTATGCCTGTACAGACGGTGAAGGGAAATTTGTCATGTGTCTTTCAGACGGCATGGGGTCGGGATTAGATGCAAACAAAGAAAGTGAAGCAGTCGTGGATTTGTTGGAGCAGTTTATCACTTCCGGATTTTCCAAGGAGACTGCAGCTAAGATGATTAATTCTGCTCTGGTGCTTCAGAGAAATGATGGGATGTTTTCCACCGTAGATCTTTGTTCATTGGATCTTTACAGTGGAATTTGTGATTTTCTGAAGGCCGGAGCAGCTACAACATTTATTAAACGAGATCAGTGGGTGGAGACGATCACCTCCACAAGTATTGCCGCCGGTCTGGTACAGCAGCTTGATTTTGATACTACTTCAAAAAAAATCTATAACGGAGACTATGTAATTATGGTAACGGATGGGGTTCTGGATGCGCTGCCCCTGTCTCAGGAAGAGGAGATTATGAAAGAAATCATCATGCAGATACATAGTACCGCGCCCAAGGAATTTGGCAGAAGTATTCTGGAACGTGTCATGGCCTACTGCGGATATCAGGCAAAAGATGATATGACGGTTCTGGTGGCAGGCGTCTGGGAGAAATAAAAGAGTCGGAGTACGATACATGATTCAGAAAGAGGTTTTGGCTTATATCAGAAAATATCATATGATTTCTCCGGGGGAGATCTGTCTGGTAGGGCTTTCCGGAGGAGCAGACTCCGTATGTCTGCTGCTTTTGCTGGCGGAATTTCAGGAGGAACTGCAATGTTTCCTGCAGGCCGTACATATTAATCATAGGATACGCGGAGCTGAGGCAGAGCGGGATGCTTTCTATTGCAGAAAACTCTGCCAGGAAAAGGGGATTCCTTATTATGAATATTCTTATGATGTTCTGCGACTTGCAAAAGAAAATCATATCGGAACGGAAGAGATGGGACGCCGTGTACGTCAGGAAGCTTATGCAGATTGTATGAAAAGACATGGGGCCGTAAAGCTTGCGCTTGCCCATCACCAGAATGATCTTGCAGAAACCTTCCTGTTTCATCTGGCAAGGGGAACTTCGCTTGGCGGATTAGCTGCCATTCGTCCGGTGAGAGAACATCTGATTCATCCGTTGTTGTGTATAAATCGTCAGAAAATTGAGCAATATGTGAAAGAGAGGCAGGTATTATACTGTGAAGACAGTACCAATGCAGGTGATGATTATACCAGAAACCAGATCCGGCATCATGTACTGGCGTATCTGACAGAACGGATTAATCCCAGGTCTGTGGAACATATATCTGCGGTTTCTGAGGATATTCTTGAGGTTTCGGAGTATCTGGAAGAGCAGGCGAAAAAAGCGGAAGCGGAAGATACGCAATGGATCAGAGAGAATCAGGAAGAGAAAGTTTTGCTGACCGGGAAGCTTTTTCAAAAGCCCCCGCTTCTTCAAAGAATGGTCATCCTGTCTGTTATGGAAAGGCTTTGTGGAAAACGTAAGGATATCACAAGGATACATGTGGAAAGTGTGAGAAAGCTTTATGATCATCCGGTCAGAAAAAGAGTTTCTCTTGGCTATGGAATGCAGGCAGTCAGAAATTATACGAATATTGAAATTTTCATAGAGAATCCCCGAAGAGAATCCAACGGGAAGGGGAAGAAAAGGGAGGAGTTTATTTATCTGCAGGATTCTCTGGATTTGAAATGGCATGATTTTTCGATTCAAACAGCAGTTACCCCTTATCGTGGACAAAGAATTGTGGAAAAAACGTATACGAAATGGTTGGATTATGATAAAATAAAACAGAATGCAGTGTTTCGTACCAGAAGAAGCGGTGACTATCTGGTCATTAATGCATCCGGCGGGCGCAAGAAGCTGAAGGACTATCTGATTGACAATAAGATACCGCAGAAAGAACGTGACAGTCTTTTGCTTTTGGCTCAGGGGAGTGAAGTGCTCTGGGTTGTAGGATACCGTATGGGAGAATCCGCTAAAATCAGTGAAAACACAAAGCAAATGATAGAAGTCCATATAGGAGGAAATACGAATGAGTGAAAAGATTCGCGAACTGATCAGCGAAGAGAAAGTAGATGCCCGTATCCGTGAGATCGGTGAACAGATCAGCCGGGACTATGAAGGAAAACAGATTCATATGATCTGTGTACTGAAAGGCGGCGTCTATTTTATGTGCGAATTGTCCAAACGTATTACGGTTCCGGTAAGCCTGGATTTTATGTCAATATCCAGTTACGGAGATGATACAAAATCCAGCGGCATCGTGAAAATCGTGAAAGACCTGGATCAGCCGTTGGAGGGAAAAGATGTACTGATTGTGGAAGATATTATCGATTCAGGAAGAACATTGAGCTATCTGATCGAGGTGCTGAAGCAAAGAAATCCGGCCAGTCTGAAACTTTGTACCTTATTGGATAAGCCGGATCGCCGCGTAGTCAAGAATGTCAATACGGATTATTGTTGTTTTGAAGTCCCGGATGAGTTTGTTGTGGGATATGGACTGGACTATGCACAAAAATACAGGAATCTGCCATACATCGGTGTGGTAGAACTTAAGTGAATAAAGGAGTAGACGTTGAAGAAGCAGACCAGAGGAGTTGGAGCATATCTTGTGTTAGCTGTGCTCCTGATATTAAGTATCATTTACCTTCCGGGACTGATCCGACGGGGTCAGAGTGTGACGGAAGCTACATTTATGAAAGATCTTGAAGCAGGGAATATTACGGAGATTGATATTACCCAGAACAAAGAGGTGCCTACAGGAAGCCTGATTTATACCACAAAGGAGGATAAGACGGCAACCTATATTTTTGATGATATTAAGGATGTAAAGGCGCAGTTGAAAGAGGCAGGCTTCACCAATTATCAGTGTGAGGATATTCCTCAGGACAATGGATTGATGGAGATTATTTTGCCGGTGGTCCTTACGGTGGGGATGTTTTTCCTGGTACTTATAATGATGAACCGTATGATGGCGGGGGCAAACGGCGGAAACAATGGAAAAATGATGGACTTTGGAAAAAGCCGCGCGAAGATGTCTACGGATCGTGATAAGAAAGTAACGTTTCGGGATGTGGCGGGACTTCAGGAAGAGAAGGAAGATCTGGAAGAAATTGTGGATTTTCTGAAACAGCCGCAGAAGTACACCAAAGTAGGTGCGAGAATACCAAAAGGTGTGCTGTTGGTGGGAACGCCGGGAACCGGTAAAACACTGCTGGCGAAGGCGGTTGCCGGTGAAGCGGGTGTTCCGTTTTTCAGTATCTCCGGTTCTGATTTTGTGGAGATGTTTGTAGGTGTGGGTGCATCCCGTGTCCGGGATTTATTCGAAGATGCCAAAAAGCATGCACCGTGCATTATCTTTATCGATGAGATTGATGCTGTTGCCAGAAAACGAGGAACCGGTATGGGCGGCGGTCATGATGAGCGGGAACAGACACTGAATCAGTTATTGGTTGAGATGGATGGATTCGGAGTTAATGAAGGCATTATCGTGATGGCAGCAACGAACCGTGTAGATATTCTGGACCCGGCAATTTTAAGACCGGGACGTTTCGACCGCCGTGTGACGGTGGGCGCTCCGGATGTAAAAGGAAGAGAAGAGATTCTCCGTGTTCATGCGAAGGGGAAACCATTGGCAGATGATGTGGATCTGAAGCAGATCGCACAGACGACAGCCGGATTTACCGGAGCAGAGCTGGAAAACCTGCTCAATGAGGCAGCAATTCTGGCGGCGAAGAGCAGTCGGGTATATCTGAATCAGGAGGATATCAAATCAGCATTTATCAAGGTAGGTGTGGGTACGGAGAAAAAGAGCCGTGTTATTACGGAAAAGGAAAAAAGAATTACAGCCTATCATGAGACGGGGCATGCAATTTTGTTCCATACGTTGCCGGATATGGAGCCGGTCTATACAATTTCTATTATTCCCACCGGTCCTGGAGCCGCCGGATATACGATGCCGCAGCCGGAAAATGATGATATGTTTAACACAAAAGGCAAGATGCTGCAGTATATCACAGTCTGCCTGGGAGGACGGGTGGCCGAAGAACTGATTCTGGACGATATCACAACCGGAGCGTCTCAGGATATCAAGCAGGCAACGGCAACTGCCCGGGCGATGGTTACCAAATACGGAATGTCAGACAAGTTGGGACTGGTAAATTACGGAGATGATTCCGATGAGATTTTTATCGGAAGAGACTGGGGCCATACAAAGAATTTCAGTGAAAATGTGGCAGCGGCGATCGATGAAGAAGTCCACCGTATTATAGAAGAGTGCCATGCAAGGGCAAAGCAGTTGATTCAGGAGCATTCCTACGTTCTTCATGCGTGCGCAAAACAGCTTATGACAAAAGAAAAACTGAATCGAAAAGAATTTGAGGCAATTTTTATGGAGGAAGCAATTTCTATTGAATCTTGAAATGGCAATATAGACAAAAAGTAAAGGTGAAAATTGTGAGATTTGTGCACACTTTTTGTCGTTCCAGTGGTATTATAATAACTGTAAAAACCCCCCAATACATTATATAGTTTTTGCTACACCCCATAAGAAGAAATACCTTCTCCAAAAAGGACAGTATATGTGTGCTGTCCTTTTTATTATCCAAAAATATGGTTATACGAGTGTGCGGTCTCGTTCACTTTCAGCAAAATGACGTAGAATGGATTTTCAGCCTGCAAGGCGGAGAAATGAGGCACAGCGGTGGCTACGTCGATTGACGACAACGCAGCAGATGGAAATTCAGGCAAGTCATTTGGTGAAATGTGAATGAGACAGTACACCAGGGTCAAATGGTTATGCGTTTCATGTTTGCATGAAAATGCAGGGTCTTTTGAATTTGACTGAACTTGGTATCATATAATTTTGGATATTTACTTGTTACGGAGAAGAAGTTGGAGTAAAATAGAGAGAGAAGAGGGAAGAAGCGAGGTCAAAGTATGGATATAGAGAGAAAACAGCAGTACATTACGCAGATGCGAGCTGTATTTAATAAAAGAGCGTTGCATAGTGACGAAACGAGACAATACAGGACACCCTTTGAACCGGAGCCGGGTGATCTGGTGACGATTCGTTTCCGAACGATGAAGAATAATGTGGATGCGGTATATTTTATCAGCGGCTCTGCCCGAACCCCCATGAGAGTTGGAATGAGTAAACATGGGTTTGACTTTTATGAGATTCAGATTCAGCTGGAAGACAAGCCGCTTCATTATTATTTTGAGGTGTGCTGCGGAAAAATCCATTGTTTTTATAATAAATTAGGTGTGACCAGAGAACTGCGGGAAGAATATTCTTTTGGTATTATTCCGGGATATAAGACGCCTGATTGGGCTAAGGGGGCAGTCACCTATCAGATTTATGTGGATCGTTTCTGCAATGGTGATACAAGTAATGATGTAGAGACAAACGAATATTACTATATCAATAAGCATGTCACAAAAATAGAAGATTGGTCAAAAACGCCGGATGCTATGGATGTGTATAATTTTTACGGCGGTGATCTCCAGGGTGTAATGGATAAATTAGATTATCTGCAGAATCTGGGTATTCAGGTAATTTATCTGAATCCTATTTTCGTATCTCCGTCGAATCATAAGTATGATATTCAGGATTATGATTATGTAGATCCTCATTTTGGTAAGATTGTCAGTGACCATGGGGAGCTGTTGCATGAGGGTGACAGGGATAATACGCATGCCACAAGATACATCAATCGTGTGACGAATATTGAGAACCTGGAAGCCAGCAATCAGTTATTCATACAGCTTGTGGAGGAAGTTCATAAGAGGGGTATGAAGATTATTCTGGACGGTGTATTCAATCATTGCGGTTCTTTTAATAAGTGGCTGGACAGAGAGCGGATTTATGAAAGAGAAGAAGGATATGAGAAAGGGGCGTATGTAGAGAAAGACAGCCCGTACAACAGCTTTTTCAAATTCCATAACGAACATGAATGGCCATATAATGAGTTCTATGACGGATGGTGGGGGCACGACACTTTGCCCAAAATGAATTATGAAGATTCTCCAAAGCTGATGGAGGATATTATGCGTATAGCGCGCAAATGGGTATCTCCGCCGTTTAATGCGGATGGATGGCGTCTGGATGTGGCAGCGGACCTGGGGCATTCTTCAGAGTTTAACCACAGGTTCTGGCAGGAATTCCGCAAAGTGGTAAAAGAGGCGAATCCCGAGGCAATCGTTCTTGCAGAACATTACGGGGATGCGCGGTCATGGCTGCAGGGAGATCAGTGGGATACAATTATGAACTATGATGCCTTTATGGAGCCGGTATCCTGGTTCCTGACGGGAATGGAGAAACACAGTGACCAGTTTCGACAGGATCTGTTGGGAAATGCAGATGTGTTTATTGATACGATTTCCTATCAATCCACTCAGTTCTACCGTCAGTCTCTGGAAACAGCCATGAATGAACTGGATAATCATGATCATTCCAGATTTCTGACCAGAACGAATCGCTGGGTAGGAAGAATTGGCAATGCTGCATCGGAAGCAGCTAGTGAGAATGTCAATAAGGCAGTATTGCGTGAGGCTGTAATTATTCAGATGACTTTGCCGGGAGCACCTACACTTTATTATGGTGATGAAGCAGGTGTTTGTGGCTTTACCGATCCGGACAGCCGCAGAACCTATCCATGGGGGCATGAGGATCGCGAATTACTCAGATTTTATAAGAATATTATTAGTCTCCATAAGAGATATGAGGTGTTGACCAGCGGATCTTTGAAATTTTTACATAAAGATTATAATATCATTGCTTACGCCCGGTTTAGTCAGGATGAACAGGTTATTGTGGTAATTAATAACCGTTCAGAGCAGGCGCATGTAAATGTATCTGTCTGGGAGGCAGAGATTCCGCGGACAAAAGATACGACTATTGATGAAGTGTTCAGTACCAATGCAATTGGATTTTCAACGACAGTTAAGACCCGGGAGGTTAAGGCGGGAAGTGTCAGTCTGGATTTATTTCCATTGTCAGCGGTGGTGCTGCACAGGAAAGAAGAAACTTCCGAGAAAAGTGTCTGACGGTAGGGGGTGGAGACGGACGTGGACGACAAGAAAGGTGGAAGAGAAGAGGGACAGTTAGATGGGGAGATAAGGAGAGGCATTGATTTCGGAGAATGTGAAGGAGGGGATGATAAATCGCAAAAGTTTAGAAAATAGACTTGCATTTACGGGAGAAATGTTTTATAATTTTATCTTGTCAGAGTTATTTTGATGTATGGACGGATTCCCGAGTGGCCAAAGGGGACAGACTGTAAATCTGCTGCAAATTGCTTCGGTGGTTCGAATCCACCTCCGTCCACTATTTAAAAACAAAAAGGTTTGAATCTGCCTCTATCCATTGTTTAAAAGCAAAGAGGTTTAAAATAAATATTTTGCCGCAGTGGCGGAACTGGCAGACGCCCGGGACTTAAAATCCCGTGGGTAGTGATACCCGTACCGGTTCGATTCCGGTCTGCGGCACTTTAGGAAGGCTGAAACTATATGGATTTGGTCTTTTTTTATTGGTTTTGGGCGGATGTAGTAGTTTTGTTTTGAAATATGAATTTATGGTAGAATAAAATGATAAATATGTTCGAGGTTCCTGTGGAAATTTAATTGACCTTGCATAGTAAAGCAAAAACAGTTACTTATTTGGTTTATAACGTAAGTAACTGTTTTTATTGTGAGAAAAACTACAGTCGACCAAACAGATAATTTTTAAGATTTTGTCTGTTTGGTCTGAAATGTATATTTAATATAAAATTGGTATTGTTTATATAATAGATACATGATACAATATATACGAAATATACAAATGATAATTAAAAAATAAATGTGAATTATACAATATGTAAAAAGAAGGTGTTGCTATTAAACAGCTTAGTGATGAAACAGTTTTTTTGAGAGAGGTACCATATGTAGCTCATGTGAATTCCGAGACGAAAGGGAAACAATCTTTAGCCTCTCATTTATTGAACGTGAGTCGTTTATCAGAAGAAAATTGTCCTTTAGATCTATTGAAGAATCTTGTCTGGCTGAATGGCATTTTACATGACTGCGGAAAAGTTTGTGAAGAATTCCAGTCTTATATGAACGATGTGTTGGAGCATGGAAAAGAGACAAGGAAGAGGCATATTGATCACTCTACTGCAGGTGGGAAAATTGCGGAAACAATAAAAGGTAATAACCTGTGCGGAAAGATGATCAGTACAGCAGTTTATTCTCATCATGGTATTCAGGATTGTATCAGCATAGAACATGGAGTTACGTTATCCGAAATGAGGAATGAGAATTTTTCGGATTTTGAGAAGATATTGGAATGTTATTTCGGGTTTGTAAATAAAGAACTGCTGGAACGACGTTTTCAGATGGCTATGGATGATGTGAATCATATGTTGAAACAAATTTCGGATGAGGTAAAGATACACGGGAAAGAATATGGGCATAAATATTTCTATTTTGGAATGTATGAACGACTTTTGCTCTCTATTCTTATAGACAGTGACTGGAGTGATACTGCAAGTTTCTTCGATGAAACATCGTTGCCAGTACGCCTTACAATAAAAGAGACGAAAAGAATCTGGGAAAAATCCGTTAGTCATTTTGAGACTTTTCTGAAAAAACTGGGGGAAAAGACAGAACAAAAAGAAGATTCGATAAATAAATATCGCCAGAAGATATCCGAAGTTTGCAGGCTTGCTGCCGGTTGTCTGGGACGTTTGTATCGGCTTACGGTACCAACCGGAGCGGGGAAAACATTCAGCAGTTTACGATTTGCTTTGCACCATGCTGAAAAATTTGGTAAAAAGCATATTATATATGTAGCGCCCTATAATTCTATTCTGGAACAGAATGCCAAAGAAATACGAAAGGCTGTGGGAATGGATGAGATTGTTCTGGAGCATCATTGTAATGTTGTTTATGAGGATGAGAAGGAAGAATTAAAATACAGGAAACTTACGGAGACATGGGACAGCCCAATTATTGTGACAACAGCGGTACAAGTGTTGAACACGTTGTTCTCCGACCGGAAGAGTTATCTGAGAAGGATGCATCAGCTTTGCAACAGTATCATCATTTTTGATGAAATACAGGCAATCCCCACAAGATGCACGGAATTATTTCATTTGGCAGTGAACTTTTTAACGGCATTTTGCAATACAACGGTTGTTCTCTGCTCTGCTACACAGCCATCGCTGGCACCATTGCCTGAAAATCGTATCTTTGATTCACCAGAGATGGCCGGAGATGTTGAACGGTATGCGGAAGTGTTTCAGCGTACGGTTATTGAAGATAAAACAGATTTGTGTGACGGGGGAATGGAAATCGAAGATTTAGAGGCGTTTGTTTGGCACTTATTTCAGAAACAAAAAAGTATTCTGATTATTGTAAATACAAAAAAATGTGCGAGAGATTTGTATGAATTATTAAAAAGCAGCGATCATGATGAAGCAGAACTTTATCATTTGAGTACGAATATGTGTGCCAGAAACAGGCAGGAAGAATTAGAGGAAATAAAAAAGGCGTTAAAACTTAGAAGGCCAATCATATGTGTCAGCACGCAGCTTGTAGAAGCAGGAGTCGATTTTTCATTTTCGACGGTAATTCGGTCTATGGCTGGTCTGGACAGTGTGGTTCAGGCGGCAGGTCGCTGTAACAGACATAAAGAGTTTTGGGAATTATGTAAAGTATATATAGTAAGGATGTCTGCAAAGGCCGAAAATCTTTCTCATTTAACAGAGATCAGAGACGCCCAGAGTGCTTTGGAAAAAGTATTATATCAATATAGGATTCATCCGGAGTATTATGACAAACGGTTGGATTCGCAAAAAGCAATTGAGGCCTACTATAAAAATTATTTCAGCAGTAAAACAGAAGAGACGAAATATCCGAGAACAATTGGAAACACAACTATAAATCTTGTGGATTTGCTATCCTGGAACAGGATTGGACAGGAACAATTTAAGCGAAAGCATAAAAACCAACCGATAAAGATTCCATTGGTTCAGGCTTTTAAAATGGCGGGTGAACTCTTCGAGGTAATACCGGAGGATGAAAAGGTAACGGTTGTCGTTCCCTATGACAGTTATGCAAAGCAAGCGATTGAAAAATTACGTGATCCGTATTTGAAGTTAAGTGAACAAAGGCTGGAATTGCGTAAATTACAAAGTTATACAGTAGGTATATCATTGCAGAAAAAAGAGAAGCTGAACAACGCGATCGACAGCAGTATATGCAAAGGAGCAGTGTCTGTATTAGTGGATGGCTACTATGATAAAAAAGTTGGTGTCTTGGATTCTCCTAAATTAGACGATTTATTTTTTGGAAAAGAGGGGTGAATAGATTGGAAAAATATAGAAATACGATAGAATTTCAGGTAAGCGGTGATTATGCGCTGTTTTCAGATCCTGTCACACGTGTAGGAGGTGAAAAATCCAGTTATCATTTACCGACATATGAAGCACTGAAAGGGATTGTACACAGCGTTTACTGGAAGCCTACAATTATGTGGATCGTTGATGCTGTCCGTGTGATGAATCCGATTCAGACGGAGACAAAGGCAGTGCGGCCGATTTGTTATAACGGTGGAAATGAACTGGCATATTATACTTATTTAAAGGATGTATGCTATCAGGTACGGGCACATTTTGAGTTTAACATGAATAGGGAAAACTTGGCAGATGACAGAAATGAGCATAAGCATCACAATATTGCAAAACGAATGAATGCCAGGGGCGGCCGCAGGGATATTTTTCTGGGAACGCGGGAATGTCAAGGATTTGTAGAACCATGTGTGTTTGGAGAAGGCAAAAGTTATTATGATGATATGCCGGGGGAAGTGGCTTACGGTTTTATGTATCATGGGATTACATATGCTGATGAAGCAATACTTCCGGAAGACAAGAATAAGATGACAGTGCGCTTTTGGCATCCGGTCATGAAGAAGGGCGGCTTTATAGAATTTGCAAGACCAGAAGCATGTACGGAAAAACGCCATATAAAGGAAATGAGTGTAAAAATCTATGGTAAGGATCATAAGAACTTTATTGGTTTGGATGAATTTACGGATGAGGAGGCGGGAGGTTGAGTTGGGTAGAAGAACTGATTGATGTATATGAGAAAAACAGTGAGCGGGTTGGCAGAATGGAGTATAAGGTCTACCGCACAAAAAATGGTGAGGAGAAAATACCGTATGTACTTTTGCCGCCGTTTCACACAACTGTTGCCGCACAAATTACGGTCGTTATTGATGAGGATGGAAATTTTATAAACGCTGTCCCAGTGGAAAATGATGAAAAACTGACAATTATTCCTGTGACTGAGAAGTCCGGCAGCCGAACGGCGGGGAAAGAGCCCCATCCATTTTGTGACAATTTAAAATATCTGGCTGGTGATTATGAAGTATATTGCAAGAGTGATGATAAGGACAATGGACGTTGCTACCAATTATACATACAGGGATTGAAAAAGTGGTATTTGTCGGAATATTCCCATAAAAAAGTGGGTGCGCTCTATCAATATCTGATAAAGAAGACATTAATACAGGATCTTCTGTCAAAAAAAGTACTTATATTGGACGAGAATGGGCATTTATCGGAAAAAGAAAAAATACAGGGAATTAATCAGAATGTGGCATTTGTGCGTTTCTGTATCCGTGAGAATTGGGATGATTATCATTCTGAAGTTGTAGAAGAGTGTTGGAAAGACAAGACATTAATGGATTGCTTTATACGGTATTACCGTACACTTGGAGAGACATCTGGTTTATGTTATTTGTCTGGAAAACAAGAGCCAATATCTTATTTACAACCAAAAAAGATAAGAAATGAAGGTGACGGGGCAAAGTTGATTTCTGCCAATGATAAAGAGAATTATACATTCCGGGGTCGCTTTATAGACAAAGAGCAGGCGTTTGCCATAGGGGCAGAAACTTCCCAGAAAGCACATAATGCACTGAAATGGTTGATTCGAAAGCAGGGGCATAGCTTTGATACACTTTCTATGATTACCTGGGAATCAGATCTGAAGCCAATGCCTCAGTGGGACCAGGACACTGATGCCATTTGCGATAACTATGAAGAGAATATGGTTGAGTTTTGCGAAGATAGTCAAGGGGATGAGTGGAGCGGAAATTCGGTAGAAGCAGACAGATTTTATTCGGCTATGGAAGGATACGGAAGGCAGTTTGAACAGTCATCCAGAATGATACTGATGGCTTTTGATGCTGCCACAACAGGGCGTTTGGCATTGATGGAATACAAAAGTCTGGATACTTCCCGATACCTGGAAAATATCAAAAAGTGGCATAAGGAGTGTGAATGGATTCATACGAAACGAAAAGAAGGACAGAGCTATAAATTCTTGGGAATGGTGGGAGTGAAGGATATAGCAGATATTCTTTTTGGAACGGAATCCAATGGCAGTTTGACTATTATTGACCAAAACAGTAAAAAATTATATTCGCGGATCAGCAGGCGTCTGCTGCCCTGTATCTGGGATGCAAGACCGCTACCGTCAGATTTTGTTTCAAAAGCAATTTTGAGAGCGTCAAATCCCCAGGCATATAAGGAACGATATAATTGGGAACGAATCTTGACGTTGGCGTGTTCTTTTATTAAAAAGCAGCGGAAAGAACAATATGATGAGGAGGAATGGAATGTGGCATTAAATACGAAGTGTGAGGACAGAAGTTATTTGTACGGGAGATTGTTGGCTGTGGCGGATCGGGTAGAATACCGAACCTTTGATAAAGAGAAGGACAAGGCAAGGGTAACGAATGCAAAAAGATATATGAGTACATTTTCACAGCGTCCCTTTGAAACATGGAAGGTGATTGAAGAGAACCTGCAGCCTTATTTTAATAAGCTGAAAATCGGTGAAAGACGGTACTACGAAAATTTAATCGATAAGATCTGTCAGTTGTTCACAGAAGAGAATTTTAAAGAGAATGGTAGTCTGGACGGCCTGTATTTGCTTGGATTTCACAGTCAGTCTTATGAGTTGAAAAATACGAAAATAGAGGAAAATGAAGGAGGAAATGAATCATGAGTGATTTGAAAGGAAAAATTGATTTTACGCTGTTTATAAGTGCTTTGAATGCCAATCCGAATGGGGATCCGCTGAATGGCAATCGTCCGCGAACAAATCTGGATGGTTGTGGTGAAATGTCAGATGTATGTATTAAACGAAAAATCAGGAATCGTATGCAAGATTTGGGGCAGAAGATATTCGTTCAGTCAGATGATCGTTCCGACGATTCCTTTACCAGTTTGAAGGACAGAGCAGACGGATGTGAGGAATTAAAAAAAGAAATAGCAAAAAGGAAAAAAGCAGACAGAGATTTATGTGCCCAAATTGCATGCCGGGAATGGTTGGATGTCCGCAGCTTCGGACAGGTATTTGCATTTAAGGGAGAGGATGTTTCTTTCGGGGTCCGGGGGCCGGTTTCTATTCATCAGGCGGTAAGTTTATCTCCGGTTGACGTAATCAGTATGCAGATTACTAAAAGCGTCAACAGTGAATCCGGAAAAGAAAGTAAAGCATCCGATACCATGGGAACAAAACACAGAATCGGGTTTGCAGTGTATCGGGTTATGGGCAGCGTTAATGTTCAGTTGGCTGAAAAGACCGGATTTTCACAGGAGGATGCGGAGATTCTGAAAGAGGCATTAAAAACATTGTTTGAAAATGATGCTTCTTCCGCAAGACCTGAAGGCAGTATGGAAGTGTGCAGGTTATACTGGTGGCAGCATAGCGAGAAAACACCGGCAGTTTCATCGGGAAAGATTCAGAGAGGATTTTCTATCATCGAAAAGGCAGTACATCCAAAAGAGTTTGCAGACTATGATATTGAATGGAAGTTAGAGAATTGTGTAAAACCGGAGGTATATGAGTTTGTATAAGGAGGATGAGTTTCTCCAGCTTTCCGGAATTCAGCACTTTGCCTTCTGCCGACGTCAATGGGCATTGGCATACATAGAACTTCAGTGGCAGGAAAATGTACGTACGGTAGAAGGCAGGCTTCTTCATGAAAAAGCCCATGATGCCTTGCTGAAAGAAAAAAGAGGGGATTTAATTATTGTAAGAGCAATGCCGGTTCATTCTCGTGAACTGGGTATCAGCGGTGAGTGTGACGTGGTAGAATTCCACAGAGCAGATGATGGGATTACGCTTTCCGGACGGGAGGGAAAGTATACTGTGCTTCCCATTGAATATAAACGTGGTGAGCCGAAAAAGAATGATATCGATAAACTGCAAGTCGCCGCACAGGCACTTTGTCTTGAGGAAATGCTTTGCTGCACCATACCTTTTGGTTATATCTATTATGGAGAGACAAAACACAGAACTAAGGTGATATTTGATGATCAATTACGGGAAAAAGTGAAAGAGATGTTTCAAGAGATGCATAGGTACTTTGAGCAGAGATATACGCCTAAAGTGAAGCGGACAAAAAGCTGCAATGCCTGTTCTCTAAAAGATATCTGTCTGCCGGTATTGAATAAAAATAAATCTGCTGCGGAGTATATTAACAGGAGGATTCAGGAGGTAGATGATTATTGAAGAGACTTCTTAATACATTGTATATTATGTCAAATAACCGCTATTTATCTCTTGATGGAGAAAATGTGGTGATTTTGGAGGAACAAAAGGAGATTGGACGGATACCGCTGCATAATCTTCAAAGTATTATTACATTTGGGTATACCGGTGCCAGTCCGGCGCTGATGGGAGCATGTGCCCAAAGAAACATTGATGTATCCTTCATGTCCGGAAATGGACGGTTTCTGGCAAGAGTTTCAGGAGAAGTAAAAGGTAATGTTACACTTAGAAAACAACAGTACAGAATCAGTGAGGACAGAAATCAAAGTATCCGTATTGCAAGAAATTTTATCGTAGGTAAGGTTTATAATGCAAGGTGGGTTTTAGAACGGGCAGCCAGAGATTATCCCATGAGACTGGATGCGGACAAATTGAAAGAGAAATCAAGCATTTTGTATAGAAGTCTGGAGAATATAAGAAACTGTGATAATGCGGCATCCTTGTTAGGGTTAGAAGGCGAGGCGGCGTCGGTTTATTTTTCCGTATTTGATGAGTTAATCTTGCAGCAAAAAGAAGATTTTGTATTTCAGGGACGTAATAAACGTCCGCCGCTTGATAATGTAAATGCAATGTTATCCTTTGCTTATACACTTCTGGCAGGTATGTGCGGAGCCGCTCTGGAAGGTGTGGGTTTGGATCCATATGTGGGTTTTTACCATACGGACCGACCGGGGCGTATGTCATTGGCACTTGATCTTATGGAGGAATTGAGAAGTGTTATGGCAGACAGATTTGTACTTACCTTGATAAATAAAAAAGTAATTAAAAATAATTATTTTCATAAGAAAGAAAATGGTGCGGTTATATTGGATGAAGAAGGGAGGAAGGTATTTCTCTCCGCATGGCAATCGAAAAAGCAGGACACGATAAAACACCCATTTTTAGATGAGAAAATAGAGTGGGGAATGGTTCCTCATGTGCAGGCAATGCTGTTAGCAAGATTTTTGAGAGGCGACTTGGATGAGTATCCTCCGTTTTTATGGAAGTAGGTGAAAGTTATGCTTGTTTTAATTACATATGATGTTAATACACAGACAGAAGCAGGTCGGCGACGGCTGAGAAAAGTTGCCAAGCAATGTGTAAATTATGGGCAAAGAGTGCAGAATTCTGTTTTTGAGTGTCAGATGGATGCAACGAAATGCAGAGAGGTGAAGGCCATTCTGGAAAAGATCATTGATAAGGAGGTAGATAGTTTAAGGTTTTACTATTTGGGAGATCATTACAAAAATAAAGTAGAGCACATTGGCGTTAAAGCAGGCTTTGATGTGACAGATACTTTGATGTTCTAGTGCGAATCTGAAGTACACATAAAATCCCCGGAGATTCGCACCGGAATTTGGTATAAAAATGAGATAAATATATTAGTGAAATGAAATTTGAGTTATATTAATTTGAAGAAAATTGTGAATATGTTGCAAATTCAAGTGATTGGACAGCTTGAATTTGTACATATTTGCGGTCATCCTCTATATGAGGATGTGAATTGAAATAGTGCATCTCTTCGGGATGTATGTGTTAAGCCGTGTCATCCTCTATATGAGGATGTGAATTGAAATGAAGCATTGCAGTCCATTACCGAAATACCAGAGTGTCATCCTCTATATGAGGATGTGAATTGAAATAAGAATACTGTAAACAGGATGTTGTTACAGAACGGGTCATCCTCTATATGAGGATGTGAATTGAAATATGGACAGTCGTTCCTTACGGTACAGCTTCCAAGTGTCATCCTCTATATGAGGATGTGAATTGAAATAGTCAGGGAAGTGAAAAAGCTGGGCGGACGGGCGGTCATCCTCTATATGAGGATGTGAATTGAAATATCGGCAGGGCGAAGTCCTCGATCAATTTCATGCCGTCATCCTCTATATGAGGATGTGAATTGAAATATAGCCTTCATGGTTCATCGTTTCCCCTCCTCTGTCATCCTCTATATGAGGATGTGAATTGAAATATTTCCAATGAGCCGATTCTCCTTTCCTAATGCGTCATCCTCTATATGAGGATGTGAATTGAAATTGGAAAACCGTTGGGTTTAACACGAGCCAATATAGTCATCCTCTATATGAGGATGTGAATTGAAATTTTTCAGTTCTGTAAAAGAAAAATCCGGATGCCCGTCATCCTCTATATGAGGATGTGAATTGAAATAATGAAAACCAGTGATCCATCAAAGCAGGATTTGGTCATCCTCTATATGAGGATGTGAATTGAAATACTTTTGGATAATCAACCGTCTGATCTGCATCGCTGTCATCCTCTATATGAGGATGTGAATTGAAATAAACATCAGGGCATCTCCGACCTTCAGGACTTCGTCATCCTCTATATGAGGATGTGAATTGAAATTTAACAAAAGCAAAGATTCGATAAACATTAACATGTCATCCTCTATATGAGGATGTGAATTGAAATCTGCATCATAATTTGTTTCATTATCCCAGGGGCGTCATCCTCTATATGAGGATGTGAATTGAAATACTTCAAACAACTTGAATCCATCGACAACAGATGTGTCATCCTCTATATGAGGATGTGAATTGAAATAGTCCTCAGGGCGGAAAAGGTAGCATTTAACCCGTCATCCTCTATATGAGGATGTGAATTGAAATAATTGCATCTGATCATGTTTTTACAGATAAAAAGTCATCCTCTATATGAGGATGTGAATTGAAATATTTGCCGTTTGGACAATAAGGATGAGGTGCATGGTCATCCTCTATATGAGGATGTGAATTGAAATTACGTCGTAAATAGAAAAATCCAAACAAAACACGTCATCCTCTATATGAGGATGTGAATTGAAATATTCCATCAAAGCAGAGATACGCAACCAATTCCGGTCATCCTCTATATGAGGATGTGAATTGAAATTCGTTGTGGGAACCGTTGGCGAAAAAACACTTGTCATCCTCTATATGAGGATGTGAATTGAAATTGAGCGTTGTCGAGGTGGAGCAGGTGGAAAAAGGTCATCCTCTATATGAGGATGTGAATTGAAATATGAATGTTGGTGCGAGGTTCAGAGTTTAGCGAGTCATCCTCTATATGAGGATGTGAATTGAAATCCTGCAACGTCTTGAGTTCCTCTTTCGCTGCCCTGTCATCCTCTATATGAGGATGTGAATTGAAATAGAAAATTATGTTAAAACGGAAGTATTGAAGCAGGGTCATCCTCTATATGAGGATGTGAATTGAAATTCTAATGTAAGCGAAAGAGACTTTCGAATCATATGTCATCCTCTATATGAGGATGTGAATTGAAATGTTAATGATATCCAGGTATTACGCGAGGGATTTCGTCATCCTCTATATGAGGATGTGAATTGAAATTAAAAGAATTCGTGGGCACCGTAATTGAAAAAATGTCATCCTCTATATGAGGATGTGAATTGAAATATGCAGTTGATTTTGATGGAACGCTTGCACAAACGTCATCCTCTATATGAGGATGTGAATTGAAATGAATTACAGCTGTTTGCAGATGGTGGCACAGGCGTCATCCTCTATATGAGGATGTGAATTGAAATATCATGTTATCGGCATATAATTTGTAATCCGTAAAAGTCATCCTCTATATGAGGATGTGAATTGAAATGTGTTCGGAATTGAAAGCATATCGTAAGAGTAAAGTCATCCTCTATATGAGGATGTGAATTGAAATTTCCAAGAAACCACATAGGACGTGCATCCGCAGGTCATCCTCTATATGAGGATGTGAATTGAAATGCAAGCTGTAACAGCTTGTTACTCAGCGCTGCCGTCATCCTCTATATGAGGATGTGAATTGAAATCCGTCAATTCCAGATATATATTTCTCACCAAGTCGTCATCCTCTATATGAGGATGTGAATTGAAATTTTACCGGTTGTCACGGCTTGGTACTTGTCACGCGTCATCCTCTATATGAGGATGTGAATTGAAATATTCCATCAAAGCATATATACGCAACCAATTCTGGTCATCCTCTATATGAGGATGTGAATTGAAATGATTCAGAATCCTGAGATTCTGCAAATTGGAGATGCGTCATCCTCTATATGAGGATGTGAATTGAAATACGGTGTATTCCTTTCCTGGTATCACATTCATATAGGTCATCCTCTGTATGAGGATGTGAATTGAAATTCAACAGAAGTGTTTGCCAATGATCCATACTTCCGTCATCCTCTATATGAGGATGTGAATTGAAATACCCTGGTTGTCCATGAAAAATCTTTGTAACGCTGTCATCCTCTATATGAGGATGTGAATTGAAATATCTGTAGGATAAGAATTGACGGTAGTTGTCCAGTCATCCTCTATATGAGGATGTGAATTGAAATGGAATTAGTGCAGAAAAAGCTTACGATCTGATGGCGTCATCCTCTATATGAGGATGTGAATTGAAATTCTAAAGGTGCCAACGCTCTGGCACACGCAAAAAGTCATCCTCTATATGAGGATGTGAATTGAAATACAACAGCGTTTCCGTAGCTGTCCATTCCTGCATTGTCATCCTCTGTATGAGGATGTAAAGTCAAATCAATTAGAATAATTATAGGTGTTATAGCAAAGGATGGTATTTTTGTTAAAGAGAGTAAAGGTCAGCTAAAGCGATCTAAAAATTACTCGATAGAGAATTAATATCGGATTCGTTCGTGTTGAAGGACAGACAATAGTAGTTATAGAGTAAAAGAAGGTGTATTTTTGTTGTATCTATAAGGGTGGAACAAAACGGTTATAGGTCTTTCTGATTATAACTGTTTAGAAGAGGTGATTGGGCTTAAGTAAATTGCGTAGGAGAATCTGCAAAAAACATGGGATTCTCCGGTGGAATGTGGAGAATAATAAGTAATAATATAGTGAATAAAATATTAGCTTAATATTGCTATTTTAATAAGAATTAGATAAAATGATAGCTACGAATATCTATATATTAAATCAAAAAACACCAAGGGAAATTGATAAAATGATTGCGGCAGAATCTGAACTATCCGCAAACGGCGGAAAATATCACAGAAAAGATTAAGTGAGAAATCAGGAGTAAGTTTAGGGTCTGTGAAAAGGTTTGAACAAAGCGGTGAAATATCATTGCTTTCTTTGATGAAAATTGCATTAGCCCTGGAAATCCAACAGGAATTAGAGGAGTTGTTTGAAGAGGTTCCCTTTTTATCGATTGAGGAGATTATAAATGGACAGGATTAGTTATCTCAATGCGTTTTATCATACCTGCAACAACAAAGCCGGATAAGAGCAGACTTTTCAGTCTGCATCTTACCCGGCTGATTTTATGATTGTTACTGTTTTGTATTTTCGCAGTTATTTATTGTTTGTTGTTCTTAACTTCCTGCATCTTCATAGCACGAACCTTCAGCGGCAGGCCAAACAGTGTGATGAATCCGCTTGCGTCATGGTGGTCATAGAGATCACCGGTGGTGAAGGATGCCAGAGATTCATTGTACAGGCTGTACGGAGAAGTGGTTCCGGCTTTGATGATATTGCCTTTGTAAAGCTTGAATTTTACTTCACCGGTTACATACTGTTGTGTTGATTCAACGAATGCCTGGATTGCCTCACGAAGCGGTGTGAACCATTTTCCTTCGTATACAACCTGAGCGAACTGGCTGCCCAGTTTTTTCTTGGTTTCCAATGTGTCACGATCCAGAATCAGTTCTTCCAACTGATCATGAGCTTCCATCAGAATTGTTCCGCCCGGAGTTTCATAAACGCCACGGGATTTCATGCCCACAACACGGTTTTCTACGATATCGATGATACCGATTCCATGTTTTCCGCCCAGTGCATTTAACTCGGTGATGATCTCGGATACTTTCATAGCTTTTCCGTTCAGAGTCTTCGGAACGCCTGCCTCGAAAGTCATGGTTACATATTCGCCTTCTTCCGGTGCTTTTTCAGGAGTTACACCGAGAACTAACATATGATCGTAGTTTGGCTCATTTGCCGGATCTTCCAGTTCCAGACCTTCATGGCTGATGTGCCACAGATTACGGTCACGGCTGTAGCTGGAATCTGCGGCGAACGGAAGGTCAATACCGTGTTGTTTACAGTATTCAATTTCGTCTTCACGGGACTGCATAGTCCATACATCTGTCATTCGCCATGGAGCGATGATCTTTAAGTCCGGAGCCAGAGCTTTGATTCCAAGCTCAAAACGAATCTGGTCATTTCCTTTTCCGGTTGCACCGTGACAGATTGCGGCCGCACCTTCTTTTCTTGCAATTTCCACCAGTTTCTTTGCAATGGCCGGACGTGCCATAGAAGTACCAAGCAGATATTTGTGCTCGTACACGGCACCTGCTTTTACACATGGCATAATGTAGTCATCGCAGAACTCATCAATAATGTTTTCAATATATAATTTGGAAGCACCGGAGAGTTTTGCTCTCTCGTCCAGGCCGTCCAGTTCATTTCCCTGTCCGCAGTCGATGCAGCAGCAGATTACTTCATAATCAAAAGTTTCTTTCAGCCACGGGATGACTGCCGTGGTATCAAGACCGCCGGAATACGCTAAGATTACTTTTTCCTTCATTGTTTGAATCCTCCTTGGAATGTTTATCTTTTTACCCGGTTACCGATGCAGACCGGATAATTTTGGTTTGCTATCTTCACTGCAACTAAATATACATCATCTGAAGCGGATATGCAAGCACTATTTATAAAAAACCAAAAAAACTTGCATAATATGCACTAATAATGTATAATTATACAGAAAAATTGAATGAATTACACAAACTTTTATTTTTAAATAGGAAAGGACTTTACAGAAAGTAAAGGAAGGTATATGATAAAGTAGCTAATTTGCCAGTGCTTGCAAAGGCAGAGGATGTTTGCTTTTTTATGCAGTGATACCAGTAGATTAAGATATCAGGGTCAAAAGGTTATGCGTTTCATGCTTGCATGAAAAAGCATGACTTTGGGACCCGTAAAACATGAGAAAGTAGCCCGAACAGGGCG